>ULRL01008658.1_pt1 | contig 22207 bp, 15 predicted proteins | sample 1955391 | NCBI WGS metagenome assembly ULRL01 (sample SAMEA4835681, study PRJEB28245) | human gut metagenome | biome: gut microbiome; material: fecal sample | place: Denmark | collected 2008
AAAATGTGCTTGATTGTGCGGGGCGGCTCTTAGATAAACTTATTAAATTTTACTCGGAGTATTTACTCCACTGTCCGTTTGAGTAAATCATATTTACATCGGGAATTTTTAAGTCACCTGTCTGTGTTGAACCGTTATTGAATATAGCATATTCTGCACCATTCGGAAGTTCAAATCTGTATGTGTTATTACCTATACTTTCCATAGCCGTGCCGGGCCAGCTCATATAAGTCGAATCTTTTGAACTCCATACATAGACATTTACTGTTGACCAGTTTTCCGTATTATTGAAATAAACATAATTCTTCGTCTGAATTGAAGTCGGTTCGGTTGTTGGCTCTGTGACATTTGTTGTAGGCTGGGTGGGTGCAACATTTTCTGTGTAAGTACCGCAGTATGAGTCTTCAACAATAAGCTTAACGATATAAGCCTGAATCATAGTTGCGTCTTTTACAGAAATAACAGAATCCTTGTTTACATCAGCCGCAATGAGAGCCTCATCGCTTAAAGTCGATATGTTAACAATGTATCTTTGAACCTCTGTTGAATCACAGACTGTAAATGTTCCGTTTAAATCAACATCACCGATAAGAATTCTGTTTGAAGGCTCTGTTACCGGTTGAGTTGTAGAAGGCTGTGTTGTAGCAGGCTGTGATGTGGTAGGCTGAGTTGTGGTAGGCTGAGTTGCGATTGTAGTAGGACGGACTGTCGTGGAAGGAGCTGTTGTCGGCTGAGTGGGTTTTACAGTCGAATAGTTCTGCCAAGAACCGTTGCTGTAAATTTTATTACCGTCTGCAATCCTGAGGTCATCTGTCTGACTGTCACCGTTGTTGAAGATTACATATTTTGCACCGTCAGGCACTTCAATATCAAAAATATTATTACCCTTGTCGGTCATTTTCTTGCCCGGCCACGATGTCATTTCTTTATTATCATCACTCCAGAAATATGCATTGACCTTAGACCACTTGGTTGATGAGTTATCATAAGCAACAACCTTTACGGCATTCGGGTCTACCTTTGTGTATGTATATGTTTCCGGATCGGATGTTGTCTTGCCGTCGCTTGCTTTTACTGTTACTGTGGTTACAGTATCGTAAGCAAGGTTTGTACCGATTGTAATTTGCTGACCGTTTGTGTAGTTTACAAATGCACCGTCATCAATTGAATACTGAGCATTTTTTGCATTCTTGCAATTGAGCGTAAGTGTGAGCTCATCTGTATTGTAGTTTGTTGAACCCGGAGTTACTGACGCTGAAGGTCCTTCGGGTTCGGCATCATAGACTACTGCAATACCTGATGAACCTATTGTACCTGAAATGGTGCTTGATGTAATTGTAAATGTATTGCCTGAAACAGCGTCTGTGTATGTACCCGGTTTTGCGTAACCGCCGCCGTTTTCTACCGATACCTCGCCGCTTCCGCTGCCTTTTACAATAACAGCACCGCCGTCTTTACGGGTAATTACAGAACAACCGTCTGACACGGTGTAGTAATCAGCTTTGCCGTCCATTGCATTATGGAACTTATTGATTTGGGCAACCTCACTGCTGGTGTAATGAGTTGAGCCTTTTTCTCCCATTTTGATACTTTCTTTGTTGGTTGAAGAAGGACGGGAAAAATAAAGAGCAGTAACTTTATTACGGCTTGCCGCAACCGCATAGGCACGGTCAATAACATTCTGACTCATTTCATTTGAAAAGCCCCAGTCTTTGTTGTTTGACCATGTATCATGGCTTTCACCCCAATAAAGAAGCTTATCGTTTGAAATGCCTTTTTCACTCCAGTTTCCGCTTGAAGTAGGAGCTTTGCCCGAATTAAACGAATCACGGAGTTCTTTACCGTAGTTACTGTCTGTGACAGAAATATAATCGGTATACTCTTTCATAATGTCTTCATTGCCTGTCGAACGGTCATCGGGACCACCGAGAATTTCGCCGTAGTTATAAAGACCGTACTGTGTTACCGATTTCCAGAAATCGTCGCCCTCGCTCGGAACGCCAATGTGTTTTGCAGCGTCCCAACGAAGTCCGTCAACACCTACCGACTTGAGTTCCTGAACATAGTTGCAGACTTTTTGCTGAACATATGGATTTTCGGTTGCAATGTCCGGCATACCAATCGAGCCGTGTGTTACCTGCCAACGGTTTTTCCAGTCAATACCTCCGCCGAAGGTATGCCAATACTCGGATGGCTTTAAATCGTTGTCTATGTTGTTGTGATCGCCTCTCAAATGGTTAGCAACAACATCGACAATAATCTTAATTCCGTACTTTTCCGCCTCATCACAAAGCGACTGAAGTTCAGCCTTTGTACCGACACCATTTGTTCCGATACTGAATGAAATTGGCTGATATAACCAATACCAAGTACCTGTTCCGTTTGGCTGTGCCGGAGAAGTCTGTATACTTGTAAATCCGGCTTTTGCAATTTTAGGCAATTCAGCCTTAATATCGTTATAAGTCCAGTCAAAACAATGTAAAATTACACCGTCCTGAATATTATCTTTGAGTTTGTACTTATTAGCCGATACGGTTGGCGAGCTTTCTGCCGCCTGAACACCGAGTGAACCGGATACAAAGGCAGATAGGCTTGCCGACAGGATGCTCACGCTCAATATTGCGCTGAGTATTTTTGATTTTGTTTTCAAATTTTTACACACCTTTCAAATTAATTTCAAAACTCTACTATGTGTCGAATCAGTCGACTGAAACAAATCAAATTAAATCAATTTCAATAGATTTCAGCATAAAGCAAAGTACAATAAAGAGCAACATAAATGCAATGCATTTTTTAAATCAATTGCAAATGTGCATAACATTTGTACAAATTGCTAAAATTCGACAATAATATTAAAGCACCCATAAAAGGTGCCCTAATATGCGACTGTGTCTGTAAGCCGGGTTTTGTCGTGAACAGCCATCTATCTTGGCAGACCGTTACCGAATCTGCTCGATGCCACCTCCTAAGGACACGCCGAGCAAGCGTATAATGTCCTACCACGGTGTTGCTTCAAATAGGGTTTACACGGCAGAGCAGTCTCCTGCCCTCCGGTGAGCTCTTACCTCACCTTTCCATCCTTACCATATAATGGCGGTAATTTTCTGTTGCACTATCCCTGGAGTCGCCTCCGGCGGCCGTTAGCCGTTATTATTGCTCTGTGAAGCCCGGACTTTCCTCGCACAGTACCTTTCGGCAGCTGCTCGCAGCTGTTCAACACACTCGCACATTTATTTTATACCTTTTTTGTACAAAAGTCAAATGAATTTTGTGATTTTTACTTGATATAACGGCTTTTTAGGGGTATAATGAGAGGGAAATTATTATAAGGAGTTACCGATATGGATATCAGAAAAGAATCACTCAAAAAACACTATGAGTGGAACGGTAAGATTGAAGTTGTTTCAAGAGTTCCGATTAACTCGGCTGAAGACCTCTCTCTTGCATATACTCCGGGTGTTGCAGAACCGTGTCTTGAAATTCAGAAGGACTATGACAAGTCTTTTGAACTCACAAGAAGAAACAACCTTGTTGCCGTTGTAACCGACGGTACAGCTGTTCTCGGTCTTGGTGACATAGGTCCTGAGGCAGGTATGCCTGTTATGGAGGGCAAATGTGCGCTTTTTAAGGAATTCGGCGATGTTGACGCATTTCCTATTTGCGTAAGAAGTAAGGATGTTGACGAAATTGTAAACGCAATTTACCTTATCAGCGGTTCATTCGGCGGAATCAATCTTGAGGATATTGCCGCTCCGAGATGCTTTGAAATTGAAAAGAAGCTCAAAGAGAAGTGTGATATTCCGATTTTCCACGATGACCAGCACGGTACTGCCGTTATTGTTGCCGCAGGTCTTATCAACTCACTCAAGCTTGTTCACAAGAAACTTGACGAAATCAAGGTTGTTATGAACGGTGCAGGTGCGGCAGGTATTGCAATTGCAAAGCACCTTCTTAATATGGGTGTAAAGGACATTACACTTTGCGACAGTAAGGGTATTATCTGCAAGGGTGATCCGAGACTTAACGCTGTTAAACAGGAAATGGCTGAAATTACTAACCTTTCTCACCTTGAGGGTTCGCTTGCAGATGCAATGAAAGGTGCTGATGTATTCCTCGGAATTTCTGCCGCAGGTTGCGTAAGCGAAGAAATGGTTAAGTCAATGGCTAAGGATCCTATCCTTTTTGCTATGGCTAATCCGACTCCCGAGATTATGCCTGACATTGCTAAAAAGGCAGGTGCGGCTGTTGTAGGTACAGGCAGAAGTGACTTTCCTAACCAAATTAACAATGTACTTGCTTTTCCGGGTATTTTCAGAGGTGCTCTCGACTGCCGTGCAAGCGATATTAACGAAGAAATGAAAGTTGCCGCATCTTTTGCAATTGCTTCACTCGTGAGCGATGAAGAGCTTAATGCAGATTATATTCTTCCCGAGGCATTTGACAAGAGAATCGGCAAAACTGTTGCTGAGGCTGTTAAGAAGGCCGCTGTTGAGACAGGCGTTGCAAGAATCTGATAAGGATTTGCAAATAAATATTTTAAGAGAAAGAAAAAGAGGAAAACAATGAAAAAGACAGTTACTTTATTGGTACTGATTTCAATGCTGTTCTCTACTGTTTTTCTGTTCACCGGATGCGGTGATTCATCGGTTAAGGAAATTAAGACTGCCGATGATATCAAAGGAGCATCCGTAGGTGTTCAGAATGGTACAACAGGCGATACTTTTGTATCTGACTATGAGGCTGACGGCACCAAGGTTATGCGTTACAGCAAGGGTGCCGACGCTATCGTAGCTCTTACACAGAATAAAATCGACTGTGTTGTAATTGACAGTGAACCGGCAAAGGAATTTGTAAAAGCAAATGCAGGACTAAAAATTCTTGATGAACCTTTTGCGGAAGAGCAGTATGCAATCTGCATTTCAAAGGAAAATCATGAACTCACCGAAAAAATCGACAAAGCTCTTGCAGAGCTTAAAGACGAGGGTGTTCTGGACAAAATCAAAAGCTATTACATAGAGGGTAATACTGATACCGTACCCTATGAATCGCCTAAGGATATCAAGTATGACGGTGAACTTCATATGGCTACGAACGCTGCTTTTCCACCGTATGAATATGTTGAAGGCGGTAAAATTGTCGGTCTTGACCCGATGATGGCTACCGCAATCTGTGACAAGCTCGGTAAAAAACTTGTCATTGATGATATGGAATTTGATTCTGTTATCACTGCTGTTCAGACCGGCAAAGACGATTTCGGTATGGCGGGTATGACCGACACACCGGAAAGAAGAAAAAATATCGACTTTTCGACTTCATATGCAAACACAACTCAGGTTATTATCGTAAACGACAGTGCATCTGGCAGTTTGTTCGGCAATCTCGGTGAAAGCTTTAAAAACACATTCATCACAGATAACAGATGGCAGCAGCTTTTAAGCGGTTTGCTTGTAACCCTTGAAATCACATTGTTTGCAGGTATTATCGGTGTTATTATCGGTTTTGTCATTGCTCTTGTAAGAGCGACTCACGATATTCAGCTTGACAAGAGAACATGCAGGAGCTTCGGTGATTGTGTTCTGAAATTCTTTAATGCGATTTGCAATATCTACATTACTGTTATCAGAGGCACACCTGTTGTAGTTCAGTTGATGATTATGTATTACATTATTCTTGCATCTGTAAGAAACGGTATCTTTGCCGCAATCATTGCATTTGGTATGAACTCTGCCGCTTATGTTGCAGAAATTGTTCGTTCGGGCATTATGGCTGTTGACATCGGTCAGACTGAGGCAAGCCGTTCACTCGGTTTTAACAACAGACAGACAATGACAATGGTCGTTCTTCCGCAGGCAATTAAAAATGTTCTTCCTGCACTCGGCAATGAAATTATTACACTTCTCAAAGAAACCTCGGTTGCAGGTTATGTTGCACTTGCAGATATCACATATATTGGTAATATGATTCGTTCAAGAACTTACGAGGCATTCTTCCCGCTTATTACGGTTGCATTGATTTACCTTGTAATTGTACTTGTGCTTTCGTACATCCTCAGAAGATTTGAAAGGAGATTGAAAAAGAGTGAAAGATAACGCATTAATCTCCGTAAGAGGACTTGAAAAATCATTCGGTAAAGATATTCAGGTTCTTAAAGGTATTGATATTGACATTTTTAAAGGCGATGTAGTTGTTGTTCTCGGTCCGTCAGGCTCGGGTAAATCAACTTTTCTCCGTTGCCTTAACAGACTTGAAGAACCGACAGGCGGTCACATTTTCTTTGAGGGTACCGATATTACGGATCCAAAGGTTAATATAAATGTTCACCGTCAAAAAATGGGAATGGTGTTCCAGCAGTTTAACCTTTTCCCCCACAAGACTGTTATTGACAACCTTACAATGGCTCCTGTCAAGCTTCTTGGCAAGAGCAAAGATGAGGCTAAAAAAGACGCTATGGATCTTTTGGAGCGTGTAGGACTTGCCGAAAAGGCAAACGCATATCCGAACCAGCTTTCAGGCGGTCAGAAACAGCGTATTGCAATTGTAAGAGCACTTGCAATGAATCCCGATGTTCTCCTTTTTGACGAGCCAACATCTGCACTCGACCCCGAAATGGTCGGCGAAGTTCTTGATGTTATGAAAGAGCTTGCCAAGGCAGGTATGACAATGGTTGTTGTTACTCACGAAATCGGCTTTGCAAAGGAAGTTGCAACCGATGTTGTATTTATTGACGACGGTGTTATCAAAGAAAAGAACAATCCACAGGAGTTCTTCAATAATCCGCAGGACGACCGTTTAAAAGAATTTTTATCAAAGGTTCTTTAATTTTAAACAAAAATCAGAGGATTTCAGTTTTCGCTGAAATCCTCTTTTTTAATTACTTATTTATTTAATTACCGTAAATATATTCTTTGGCTTTTGATATGAGTATTGATTTTTTGTTTGGAACATTTGCATCTACTACAAGCATTAGCAGATAATCGAGAATATTTCCGACATCTCTTCCCTCTTTTACGCCAAGGTTTAAAACATCTTTACCGTTGATATCAAGCTGACTCAGCTTAAAACATTCGTTATCTTTGATTATTTCATTAAGATGTGTTTTTGCCGTTTCAAGATATCCGAGCTTTTCTTCTCGCTGATATTCAGACTGGGCAGATATATCGGCGTATTCGACCTCTAACAACTGCTTTGTAAGGTCTGTACCGAGTACATTCATAACCTTTTTCATAAGCTTTTTACTGCCGTTAAAACGGACATCATGATATTCAATAAGCAGAAGAGTTTTGTTGATAAAATCAGACGGTAATCTTAGTCTGTGCAGAATTCTGTCTGCAATTTTTTTACTTTCAAGCTGATGTCCCTGAAAATGCGATTGACCGCTGTTGTCAGTAGTTTTAACAGAAGGCTTGCCGATGTCATGCAGAAGCATTGTCATACGAAGTATGGGATTCGGTTCAATTGTGCCGAGTGCAGTCAGGGTATGTTGCCATAAATCATACGAATGATGAATGTTGTTCTGATTGAAATTGAACATAACGGTAATTTCAGGGATAATAACAGCAATCGTTTCTCGGTAAGCGTCAAGAATTTTTACGGCATCCTTACCGCAGATGAGCTTTAGAAATTCCGAAATCACACGCTCTGTTGCAATGTTTTTTAGCAAGTCTGCATTTTTAAATATAGACTTTGATGTGTTCTCTTCAATTGAAAATCCGTAAACAGAGGCAAAGCGTAATGCCCGCAAGATTCGCAGAGCATCCTCGTTAAAGCGTGTATCGGGATTTCCGACACAACGGATAACTTTATCTTTAAGGTCATTTTTACCGCCGTATGGATCGACAAGACCGTATTCAGCGTTATATGCCATTGCATTTACCGTAAAGTCACGACGTTGCAAATCTTCGTTTATGTTTCGTGTAAAGTTTACGCTGTCCGGATGACGGTTATCGGAATAATCACCGTCAATACGGTAGGTTGTGATTTCATAGACTTCACCGCCGCATACAACGGAAATTGTGCCGTGTTTGATACCTGTATCAAACATACGATAAGCCTCAAAGCATTTTTTTGTCTGCTCAGGCAAAGCGTTTGTACAAATATCTGTATCATGCGGAGTCAAACCGAGAAGATAATCACGAACACAACCGCCCACTATAAAAGCCTCATAACCTTGATTATTCAGTTGTCTGATTAATTTTTCAGCGTTTTTGTTTATTTGCATTTCTTTTTGCAGTCAGTTTAAGATGACTTTCCTTTTTGAATTTTTCTATATAGTGCTGTGCTATATTGTAGAATATATTAAATACAACAAATGTGCCTACAGCAAAGATTACAAGCAATATGATGTTTTCAAATGTAAGCGGTGCAAGTGAGAACAATCCGCCGAAGAAAATTGAACCGATTATTATTCCCGCGGAACATCCGATGACCATAACGGCTCTGAGCGGATTGAACGGGATTGATAATCTGATTACAAGCAGCATACATGAAAATGCAGTAAGATATACGCAGAGAGTTGAAAACTGTGCCTGTGGCATATCTGTCATATACTTTAAAATTGCGAGTAATATTGTATCTGCCGAAATACAAAAAGCTGTGGGGAGTGATCTTGCTATTATATTTACGGTGAAATTACCTTTTACTATATCTTTATTCGGTTGAAGTGCGAGAACAAATGAAGGCAATCCAACCGTTAATGCACCGACAAGCGTAAGCTGTATCGGTTCAAAGGGATATCCTGTACGGAAGAATATGAAGAAAATTGAGAGTATAACCGAATAAATCGTCTTAACAAGATAGAGTGCAGAGCTTCGTTCAAGGTTATTGATTGTTCGTCTGCCCTCTGCCACAACGCTCGGCATTGCGCCAAAGTCATTATTGACAAGTACAAGCTGTGACACATTTCGTGCAGCATCACTGCCTGACGCCATAGCTACGGAGCAATCCGCCTCTTTGAGTGCGAGAACATCATTTACTCCGTCACCTGTCATAGCAACCGAATGTCCGTGCTTTTTAAGGGCAACCACAAGCTTTTTCTTTTGAGCCGGAGTTACTCTGCCAAACACATTACAACGCTCTGCCGCATCTTCAAGCTCTTTATCTGTTGTTACGGTTGACATATCGATTGCATTTTCTGCACCCTCAATTCCTGTGTCAAGTGCAATATTTTTAACAGTTTTAACGCTGTCGCCTGAAATTACCTTTAAGGTGACACCCTGTTCCTTAAAATATTTTACCGTTTCATTTACATTATCACGAAGTTTATCCTTGATAAGAATGAGTGCAAGCGGTTTTAAATCATCAGGCAATGAGTCTTTGTCCGGTTCACTATCGCTTTCCGCAAGAACAAGGATTCTGACGGTTTGATTTATCTTTTCAATCTCTGAATACACCTCGGAATACTTTTCTCTGCTTTTTAAAATACATTCAGTCGCACCGACTATGTAGGTCTTGCCGTTTTCAAATGTACCGCCCGACCATTTTGTTTCGGACGAAAAATCACAGAATTTACTGCACTCATACGGTGAAACGGAATCCGAATAGTCACGCAGTGCATACAAAGTTGCATTTAGTTCATCAGACGCTTTTACAATTGAAGAAAGTGCTTTCTTGATTTTATTTTCATCAGTCCCAAACGGAATGACACCTGTTACTGTCATTTCATCTGTTGTAAGCGTTCCCGTTTTATCAAGACAAAGCACATCAACTCTTGCAAGTGTTTCAATGCAATACATTTCTTGTACAAGCACCTTTTTGGATGAAAGCCTGATAATTGATACTGCAAGAACAGAACTTGTAAGAAGAATCATTCCCTTTGGAATCATACCGACAAGCGACGCAACAGTGCTGATTACAGCAGACTGCAATGTTGCATCGGGCAGTGTGAATTGTCGAATAAAAAATGCAATGCCAATCGGAAAAAGTACAAATGTACAGATTTTGATAATGGAATTGAATGACTCCATAATCTGAGAATTTACTTTTTTAATATATTTGGCTTCGTTATTTATCTTTGCGGCATAGCAATCGGCTCCGACCTTTACGGCCTGAGCATAGCATTTTCCGGCCGCAATAAAACTGCCCGAGAGCAGTTCATCTCCGACATTTTTTTCAATGAGATTTGATTCGCCTGTAAGCAAACTTTCGTTGACTCTGCAGTTGCCGTCGCATACAATGCAGTCGGCAGGAATCTGGCTTCCTCTTGAAAGCACAAGAATATCGTCAAGAACAATCTCATCTTTACTTATTTCTGCAATTTTACCGTTTCTGAGAACATTGATTTTTTTCTCAGACAAAATAGTCAGCTTGTCAACGCTTATTTTGGAACGAATTTCCTGAACTATACCTATAATTATATTTGCGATAACAACACCGATAAAAAGCATATTCTTGTGTGAACCCACAAAAATCAATGCCGCAAGCAAAATTACATTTATAAGATTGAAAAGCGTAAAAATGTTATCACAAAATATTCTTTTGATTGATTTGGTTTTAATATTAGTTGAAATATTTACTTTTCCTTCATCTATACGCTTTTGAACTTCGGAATCGGTAAGACCGACAAGGTTAGAATTTATGTTTTCCATATATACCTCATAATAAGAAAATGATATAATTTCAGAAAATAATTTACAATGCACGGCTGTTTATCGCCTTTTCGGAAAATTCTCTGCCAGTAACATTTTTAATATTTTCATCAAAGCACTAATCTATATTATAAATGCAAATCATAATAAAGGCAACGGAAAGAAGGTGAATTTTTTGCGAAAATTTAAAGAAATTATATCAGTTGCCCTGATTTTCACATTATTATTTACTGTTTCGACTTTTTCGCCTTATGCCGCTGATGATAAAAATGAGGTTTACATTGGCGGTGAGGCTTTCGGAGTTAAATTTTATGCTAACGGAGCAATGATAATCAAGCTTGAAAGCTACTACGACGGTGAAAAATATGTTTGCCCCGCAAAAGACGGCGGACTTAAAGTAAACGATATTATAAAGAAAGTAAATAATACAAAAATCAGCACAAATGAAGAATTAAAGTCTGAAATTGAAAAATCAAATGGCAATGAAATTACTGTTGAAATTGATAGAAACGGCAAAACCGAAAACAAAACCGTTTTGCCGATTAAAAATACCGTGGGAGTATATCTCCTCGGTGCGTGGGTTCGTGACAGTTGTGCAGGCATCGGGACTATGACCTATTATGATGACAGCAATAATTATTTTGCCGCACTCGGTCATGGAATATGCGACTGTGACACGGCTGCTTTGTTACCGTTAAAATCAGGAGAAGCGGTTCGGGCTGAAATCAGCGGCATTGAAAAAAGCGTCTGCGGAAAAGCCGGCAGTTTCTGCGGATATTTTACCGATGTAAAGTTTGGTAATTTGAGCGTCAACTCCCCTTTAGGAATTTTCGGAGATTTAACGAGTGAAAATTATAAAAGAAACAAGAAATATCTGATTGCAAATGACGATGAGGTGAAAACAGGAAAGGCTGTTATGGTAACAACGCCTGTCGGAGATACGCCGCAGGAATATGATATTGAAATCAAAAGAATATGCAACCGTGATATGACATCAAATGAAAATTTTGTCATAAAAATAACCGACAGTAGATTGCTCGAAAATTGCGGCGGTATTGTACAGGGTATGAGCGGCAGTCCGATAGTTCAAAACGGTAAAATTATTGGTGCTGTTACCCATGTTTTTCTTAATAATCCCAAAGAGGGTTACGGTGTGTTTGCACAATATATGGCAAATCGCTACAATAATCAACACTAAATATATGATCGTTTGTTCATTTTTGATTTTGTAACGCAAAATATAAAACTTTTTTCTCAATTTTTCAAAAAAGTTTTATGGAAGGTATTGCCAACTTTACCATTTTGTGGTAATATTAGTACAACAAAAATTACTGGGGGAAATCACAATGAACAACAAAATAAAACTAATCGTAACCGATGACGCTTCCGAATTTACGCAGGAAAATCTTAATATCTTACAGAGTAAGAATATTTCCGTTATTTTCTGCGCAAAAGACGGAGAAGAATTGTGCGATAAAATTAAAAGAGAAAGCCCTGATGTTGTACTGATGGATTCATTTATGACAAGGCTTGACGCAATCGGTGTTATGAGAAGCATTACACGAGAAAGCACGAAAGTGCCTGTGTTTATGGTGTATTCGTCATTCCACAGCACTGTTCTTGAGCGTGAAATTATGAATTCGGGCGCATCGTATTTTGTGTTGAAGCCGTATAACATTTCCGAATTAAGCACCATTATCAGCGATTTGTCGGATTTGAGCAAGAAAAACAATTTTGGCAAAGGCAGAGTTATTGACGCTTTCGGAATTGAAATGAAAGTGACCGATATTCTCCATGAAATAGGAGTTCCGGCTCACATCAAAGGCTATCACTATCTGCGTGATTCAATCATTATGTCTGTTGAGCATCCTGAAATTATCAATGCCGTGACAAAACAGCTCTATCCGTCGGTTGCCAAAAAGTACGAAACAACTTCTTCACGGGTTGAAAGAGCTATAAGACACGCAATTGAGGTTGCATGGGATCGAGGGGACATTGATGTTCTGAACTCATATTTCGGATATACAATTCACAACGACAGAGGTAAGCCCACAAACAGCGAATTTATTGCCATGATTTCTGACAAATTAAGACTGCAGATTAAAAATGCAGGCTAAAAAAAGAGCCGCTCGTAATGAGTGGCTCTTAATATATTATTTAGTTTTGCCGATATCGTGTCTGTAATGAGCGCCTTCAAAGGAAATTTTTTCTACTGCGGCATATGCCTTTTCGAGTGCCTCATCAAGTGTATCCGCTGTTGCAGTAACACCGAGAACTCGACCGCCGTTTGTATAGAACTTTCCGTTTTCGTACTTAGTGCCGGCATGATAAACGGTTGCACCATCGACACCGCCGTTATCATTAAGACCGAACATCTCTATACCCTTTTTGTATGAAACAGGATATCCGCCGCTTGCCATAACAACACAAGCCGCAGCGCCGTTGTCCCATTCAATGTCAAGATCGGAAAGCTTTTCGTCAATAACAGCCTCACAGATATCTACAAGGTCAGTTTTAAGTCTTGGAAGAACAACCTGAGCCTCAGGATCGCCGAAACGGGCATTGTATTCAATAACCTTTGGACCGTTAGGTGTAATCATAAGTCCAAAGTACAGACAACCCTTAAAAGGTCTGCCCTCTTTATTCATCGCCTCAATTGTAGGGATAAAGATTGTATCCATACATTCTTTGGCAATCTCGTCTGTATAATACGGGTTCGGGCTGATTGTGCCCATACCGCCTGTGTTAAGACCTTCGTCATTATCAAAAGCACGCTTGTGGTCTTTTGAACTGACCATAGGTTTTACGCACTTACCATCTGTAAATGCAAGAACAGAAACCTCGGGACCTGTAAGAAACTCTTCGATAACGATATTGTTACCTGAGTCACCAAACTTCTTGTCCTCCATAATTTCTTTGACTGCTTCAATTGCCTCATCAACAGATTGAGCAATAATTACACCCTTGCCGAGTGCAAGACCGTCAGCTTTTACAACAACGGGAGCGGTATTTTCGTTCTTTATATAGTCAATTGCTTTCTGAGCGTCATTAAATACTTCATACTTTGCAGTAGGTATGCCGTATTTCTTCATAAGATTTTTTGAGAAAACCTTTGACGCCTCAATAATAGCGGCATTTGCATTAGGACCGAATGCTCTGATTCCAGCCTCCTGCATAGCGTCAACCATACCGTCAGCAAGCGGATCATCAGGAGCTACAAAAACGAGGTCAATTGCATTGTCCTTTGCAAACTTAACCATATTTTCTTTATCCATAACTCCGATATTAACAAGCTCGGCATCTCTTGAAATACCGCCGTTGCCGGGAGCGCAATAAAGCTTTGTGCATTTAGGACTTTCAAGAAGCTTTTTAATTAAAGCGTGCTCTCTGCCGCCCGAACCAATCATTAAAATTTTCATAACCGCACCTCTATCAGTGATGGAAAAGACGAATACCCGTAAATGACATTGTCATATTGTACTTATTGCAGGTTTCAATAACATTATCATCACGAATTGAACCGCCGGGCTGTGCAACAAATTTAACACCTGAACGCTTTGCTCTTTCAATGTTGTCACCGAATGGGAAGAATGCGTCAGAACCGAGTGAAACACCGTCAAATGTTGCAAGCCAAGCCTTTTTCTCTTCCTTTGTAAGAGGTTCGGGCTTAGTTTTGAAGAACTGCTGCCATATACCGTCAGCAAGCACATCCTCATAATCATCAGAGATGTAAACATCAATAGTGTTATCTCTGTCAGGACGGCGGATGTTGTCAACAAACGGAAGGTTCATAACCTTCGGATGCTGTCTGAGATACCAGATATCAGCCTTATTGCCTGCAAGTCTTGTGCAGTGAATTCTTGACTGCTGACCTGCGCCTACACCGATTGCCTGACCGCCCTTTGCGTAGCAAACAGAATTAGACTGAGTATATTTAAGAGTAATAAGAGCAACAAGAAGGTCACGCTTAGCTTCCTCTGTGAAATTCTTATTATCTGTTACAATGTTCTGAAGGAGCATTTCTTCGTCAATTTTGAGTTCATTTCTGCCCTGTTCAAATGTAATGCCGAAAACATCCTTATGCTCAATAGGAGCAGGAACATAGTTTGGGTCAATTTTTACGACATTATAGTTGCCTTTCTTTTTTGACTTGAGAACTTCAAGAGCCTCGGGAGTATAGTCAGGAGCAATAATACCGTCAGAAACCTCTCTCTTGAGGAGGATTGCAGTCTGAACGTCGCAAGTATCGGAAAGAGCCACCCAGTCACCGTATGACGACATTCTGTCTGCACCTCTTGCCATTGCATATGCGCTTGCAATCGGAGAAAGTTCAAGGTCATCTACAAAGTAGATTTTCTTGAGTGTGTCAGAAAGCTCAGTTGCAACTGCCGCACCGGCAGGACTTACATGCTTAAATGATGCAGCCGCAGGAAGACCTGTTGCCGCTTTGAGTTCCTTTACGAGCTGCCATGAGTTAAATGCATCAAGAAAGTTGATGTAACCGGGTTTGCCGTTGAGAACCTCAACAGGAAGATCTTTGCCGTCCTGCATGAAAATTCTCGAAGGCTTCTGATTCGGATTACAGCCGTATTTTAAAGCAAGTTCGTTCATTGGATTCATCCTTTCCGAAAAATAAATTACTTGTTTTTATTGATAATTCTTGACTCTGCCTTATTTGAAGCAATGTCAATATAGCGTACAAAAAGTGAAACCTTGTTATCCTCATTGAGAGAATTCCAGATTTTCTCGGCAAATGTGTCAATATCATCGTTACCGATTTCTACGAGTGTAGGTTCACCCTCAAAGCTCGGAAGCGGATTGCCGTCACTCATATATGTGTGAATGAATCTGCCAAGACCGTTTATCGGCTTGTCATATGTAAATGTGTATCTTTCGCAACAATCAGGATTGCCATCTGCACTTTTGAGAATTGACATTGCATAGTTCATCTTGCCGTTTTCGCACTCAACGATACCTGAAATTCGTGGAGTGTAATTAGGGCCGTCAGGCTCAAACTCTCTTGTTGTGAGTGACTGTCCAAATGTCTGACCTTCATTCATAAGGTCATAAACAGTATCTGTCTGGTCACCGTTAGTAACGATGGTTTTGTTGCCGAGAACTCTTACGGGAGAATAGATGATAAGTGACGGATCAACAAGCTTTGACGGATCAAAAGCCTGAGTTTTGATGCCGTCCTCGGTTTCTGCAAACACTCTGTTTCTGCTGTTTTCGCTTCTGCCCATAATGAAGTATGCAATAACAGCCTTTGAGCCGTCTGCACTTTTGCCGATTACAATGCCTCTGCCCGGATATGAAGTTGAAGCAATGTCATTGTAAAGTGATACAGGTTTCATATTTTTCCTCCGTTAGTCAAGAATTTCGGTTTTATTGTCTTTTACTATAATTTTATCTTCGCAGAAAAGCGATACCGCCCTTGGAAGAATCTTCCATTCAGCCTGTTCCATAACTCTTTTCTGAAGAATTTCGGGTGTGTCACCGTTCTGAATTTCAACGGCTTTCTGAATGATAATGGGACCGCCGTCGCACACTTCGTTTACAAAATGTGCGGTAGCACCCGTTACCTTGACGCCTCTGTTAAGAGCCTCCTCATGAACTCTGAGTCCGTAATAGCCCTCGCCGCAGAATGACGGAATAAGCGACGGATGGATATTGATTATTCTGTTTTCAAAAGCAGAAATAAACTGCTTTCCGAGAATAGTCATAAATCCTGCAAGGACAACAAGGTCAACATTCTTGGATTTCAAAAGCTCGGTCACAGCAGAATCATACTCATCAAATTCGTCATAGTCTTTTCTTCTGATAACCTCAGTTGCAATCGAATTGTTTTTTGCTCTTTCAAGTGCATAAGCGTTTGGATTTGAGGACACAACAAGAGAGATTTTTCCGTTTTTAATCTCTCCCCTATTCTGAGCGTCAATAAGTGCCTGAAGATTTGTGCCGCCGCCCGACACAAGAACTGCAATATTTTTCATTATTCAAACACTACTCCGTCATTACCGCTGATTACTTCACCGAGTACAACAGCGTCTTCACCGTTAGCCGCAAGAACCTCAAGAGCCTTGTCTGCATCTTCCTTGGCAACGGCGATTATCATACCTACACCCATATTGAATGTGTTGAACATATCGTGCTCGGGGATATTACCTACTCTCTGCATAAGCTTGAAAATAGGAAGAACAGGAATATTGTCCTTTTTGATTTTGGCTGAAAGACCGTCTGTAAGCATACGGGGAATGTTTTCATAGAAACCGCCGCCCGTGATGTGTGAAACAGCCTTTACATCAACCTTATCCATAAGAGCGAGAAGAGGTTTTACATAAATTTTTGTTGGAGTGAGCAATGTTTCACCGAGAGTTTTGTCAAGCTCAGGATACTCGGCATTGATTGTTTCCTCGTTGATATCAAAGATTTTTCTGACAAGCGAAAAACCATTTGAGTGAACACCAGAAGAACGGAGTCCTAAAAGTACATCACCCTCACAAAGCTTTGAACCGTCAATCATCTTCGGCTTGTCTGCAATACCAACGCTGAAACCTGCAACATCATATTCATCAACAGGCATAAGACCCGGATGCTCTGCAGTTTCACCGCCGATAAGAGCACACCCGGACTGAACACAGCCTTCTGCAATACCTGATACAATTTCAGCTACCTTTTCGGGATAGTTCTTGCCGATTGCGATATAATCGAGGAAGAAAAGAGGTTTTGCTCCACAGCAAATTACATCGTTTACGCACATTGCAACTGCGTCAATACCGATTGTGTCATGCTTGTCAAGAAGAAAAGCAAGCTTGATTTTTGTACCTACACCGTCAGTACCGCTGACAAGTACAGGCTCTTCCATATCTTTGAAATCAGGGGCAAAAAGTCCGCCGAAACCGCCGATGCCTGAAATAACACCGTCAATTTTTGTGCGTGCCACATGCTTTTTCATAAGCTCTACAGACTTATAGCCTGCTGTTACATCAACACCTGCCGCTTTGTAGCTTTCGGAAAAGCTGTTGTTCATTGTAATCACTCCGTCACTTTCTGTTAATTTTTTTAGCGTATTTATCTACAAAGATTGTTCTCGGAATTTCAGCGTCATAGCTGCCCGTGAAACAACCGTCACAGAATTCTATATTTGCACCCTCAGCAATTTTTCTGAGACTGTTTATACTGAGATAACCAAGTGAATCTGCACCGATATATTCACAGATTTCACTTGTTGTCAACTTGTTTGCAATAAGACTTTCTTTATCGTGAATGTCCACACCAAAGTAGCACGGACATACAAACGGAGGTGAGCTGATGAGCATATGCACCTCGGCAGCTCCTGCCTCACGCATAAGACGAACAATATGCTTTGATGTTTCGCCTCTGACGATTGAGTCGTCAATAATAACAACTCTCTTGCCTTTAACATTAGCCTTCAAAGCAGTAAGTCTTGTTCTGAGAAGTCTTTTCTTTTTATCTTTACCCGATCCTACTGTTCTGCCGATATATTTGTTCTTGACAAAACCTGTGCTGAACGGGATACCCGAAGCCTTTGCATAACCCTGTGCGGCAATAAGTCCCGAATCGGGAACACCGCACACCATATCTGCCTCAATCGGGAACTCGTCATAAAGAAGTTCACCGGCTTTGAATCTTGCATTATGTACGCAGACACCGTTGATTACGCTGTCCGGTCTTGCGATATATACATATTCAAAAAGGCAGAAAGATGTTTTATCGGGCAAAAGCTTTAATTTGTAGCTGTGAAAGCCTTCTTCGTCAACTACTACCATTTCACCCGGCTCAACATCACGGACAAATTCACCGCCGAGACTGTCGATAACACAGCTTTCGGAAGTGAAAATCCAGCTGTTTTTGAGTTTGCCGATACAGAGCGGACGGAATCCGTGCATATCACGAAAGCCGATAAGACGGCTCGGTGCGCAAATCACAGTTGAGTAAGCACCCTTGAGCTTTCTCATTGAAGAAAGAACAGCATCTTCAAGCGTGTCTGTTACACATCTTTCGGTTGCGATGACATAAGCCATAATTTCAGCATTAGAATTGGACTGAAAAACAGCACCGCCTGTTTCAAGCTCCTGCCTTATTTCATTGAAGTTTGTAATTGAGCCGTTGTTTGCAATACCGATTGAACCCTGAATATATCGCATAACAAGCGGCTGGTTAGATGCACGGTCGAGTGATTCCGATGAAGTATAACGGACATGACCGACTGCAATCTTACCGTTTGGAAGTTTTTCAAGTGCTTTGGGTGTAAAAATCTCGGACACCATACCGAGTTCCTTGACAGTTGTAAATTCACCGTCTTTATTCACGGTGATACCTGCGCTCTGCTGTCCTCTGTGCTGAAGGCTGAAGAGTGCGTCATTTGCGGCGGCAACAACATCTATATCGTCATCATTACGGTAAATACCGAACACACCGCACTCGTCATTTACTTTGTCAAGTTTTGTGTCAATATCTACATAGTTCTTAATCAAAGCTCTGCCACCTTAGCCTGCATTGCCTTGTCTTTTTCGGCAACGCCTTTTTCCATATCAGCTTTCATATTTTCAAGCTTCTCTGCAAGAGAATCGTCGGAAAGTGCGAGCATTTCAACGGCAAGAATTGCAGCGTTAGCCGCACCGTCAACTGCTACTGTTGCAACCGGAATTCCTGTAGGCATCATAACTGTTGCGAGAAGAGCATCCATACCGTCAAGCTGAGCCGACTTACATGGGATTCCTATCACAGGAAGGGTTGTTTTTGCCGCAAGAACACCTGCGAGATGTGCCGCCATACCTGCTGCGGCAATGATTACGCCAAAACCGTTCTTTTTAGCCTCTGCCGAAAACTTAATTGCCGCATCGGGAGTACGGTGTGCGCTCATTACATGAACCTCATACTCTACGCCAAATTCTTTGAGTTTACTGACAGCCTTTGATACTACGGGAAAATCACTGTCGGAGCCCATAATAATTGCAACCTTTTTCATAATTACTCATAGCCTTTCCGCCCACTTGATAAATTGCCGCAAAAACCGTGCCGTGGGCAGACAAAGTCAGGACAAATATGCCAATTTATGCTTTGAATCGACATAAATAAAGCATTACTAATTAATTATATAAAAAAATCGGTTAAAATTCAATAGTCAGGCGAAATTATTTTTAAAATACCGCCAAAAAGCAAAAAGTGACTGTGCAAAGCATAGCCACTTCATGATATTAATTAATCTCGGAAACATCTTTTCCCTGTTCGATTTTCATGCCGTTATCGGGATCTGTAGCATCAAGATACGGTCTTTCATTGGAAATTATGCCCTCGGTTGTAACTCCCGCCTCTGCAGCCTTTTTCATACCCGGAAAAAGAAATTCCATCTTTTCATTATCGAATTTTTCATCGAGATATTCTTCAAAGCTGTTTGACGCAGGTACTCCCTCTGTTCTCTGAGTCCATCTTGCCGTAGCTGTTACGGACATAAAGCCGTTGAATGCCATGAATACAATCAGAAATGTTGTAATAATTGCACCTGCTCTTTTAGGGATTTTTTCAATAAGCTTTGCTGTCCACGGATACAGATAACGCACCCAGACAAGACCGAGGAATCCCCAGATAAGGGCATACATAAGATTGGTTCTGCCGTCAAGGTTAAACGGAGTGTCACTGTAGTCCCATGAAACCGTGCCGAACATCTGCTCCTGCAACCACGAACAGAAATACTCAAAACCTGCTCCGACAAAAGCACTTATCACAAAAACGAGCGTATCATTAAGCTTGTAAAGCTTATACAAAGCGGCTGTCAGAAAACACGCACCGCCGCCGTAAACAGGAATAAACGGACCGTAAACCATACCGACACGCATTTCAAAATGTCCGTCAACGCAGAACGCCCATATTGTTTCAAGAATCGTGCCGATGAAAGAACCGATCACAAACAGATAAAAAAGCTTCGTAAAACAGAATCCGTAAGCAAACGGCTTGTCATCTTTGCTTTCAAAGGTTTGTGTATATTCTTTCATATTGTCCTGCTTAATCTCCTCAATTTTAGCATTAATCTGCTTTACATAAGCCATATGAGTGAGATCGGGATAAGCGTGTGCAAGTCTTTTTCTTAAAATATTCTCTGTAAAAAGTCGGTTATAGTTTTCTTCAAGTTCCTGAATTTCAACCTCTGTTGCGCCTTTATCCATAAGCTCGGAAGAATTTTTAAGCTTTGCAATTCTTCTGAGCAGACGGATTGTTGTTATCATTGAAAAAACGTAATCAATTACAATAATTCCGCAGAAGCAAAGAACAAGAATAAGACTTACCCAGAAAGGAATTGCTTCAACAGCTGTGCGAAGCACCGGAATTATCAATCCGACAAGCAGCATACCGAGCAATCCGAGAAAAAGTGCATAAGGAAAAGTTATATAATTGCCTATGCTGAATTTCGACGAAGAAAAATCCCATGGCTTGAATTTGAGAGTTTTTTCTACAAGCACACCGACCACAACCATAAGTGCAGATAATATCAGAGTTGAACCGATGAATAAAATCAGCTTGCTGTTTTCAAACGGTTTTAGTGCCGTATAACAAATAACCGCCGAAAATCCGTACATAGGGCAAAACGGTGATGTCAGAAAACCGTTGTTACTGAATTTTTTCTCAAGAAGAAGCGAACGAAAACTGCTCGCCACCCAGCCAAAAAACGAGAAAATTACAAAGTACCACAACAGGTCGAGTAAAAATTGCATTTCCTGTCCCCCACAATTTTATGCAACAAATCGGACACAGAATTCTGTGCCCGAAAAATTGCCGTAAATTTCACATTCTTTATGCCTTTGGCACATCATCTTTCCAGAGTTCTTTAATTGCGGTAACATTACCCGCAAGTCCCTGAATATCTGAAGGAATGATAATCTTTGTAGCCTTGCCGTCAGCGGCTTTACCGAATGCCTCAAGCGATTTAAGCTGAATAATTCTATCGGTAGGAGAAGCCTCATTGAGCATTTTAAGTGCATCGGCATTAGCTCTCTGAACTGTGAGAATAGCCTCAGCTTCACCCTGTGCCTCACGGATTTTCTGCTCCTTAACAGCGTCGGCTTTAAGAATTGCAGATTCCTTCATACCCTCTGCAACGAGAATCTGACTGCGTTTTTCACCCTCTGCATCAAGAATTCTTGCACGGCGCTCACGCTCTGCCTTCATCTGCTTTTCCATCGCATCCTGAATTTCACGGGGCGGAAGAATGTTTTTAAGCTCGACACGGATTACCTTAATGCCCCATGCGTCGGTTGCCTCGTCAAGAATCACTCTGATTTTACCGTTGATTGTATCACGGGATGTGAGTGTGTTATCAAGCTCAAGATCACCGATGATATTACGCAATGTTGTTGCAGTAAGATTTTCAATAGCGCTAAGCGGTCTTTCTACACCGTAAGTATAAAGCTTTGGATCGGTAATTTCAAAATACACAACCGTGTCAATCTGCATCGTAACGTTATCTCTTGTGATTACAGGCTGTGGAGGGAAGTCGATTACCTGCTCTTTTAATGAAACTTTCTTTGAAATTTTGTCGATAAACGGAATTTTTACATGCAAGCCTGTTGACCATGTTACATGATATGTTCCGAGTCTTTCAATTA
>ULRL01057593.1_pt1 | contig 21246 bp, 16 predicted proteins | sample 1955391 | NCBI WGS metagenome assembly ULRL01 (sample SAMEA4835681, study PRJEB28245) | human gut metagenome | biome: gut microbiome; material: fecal sample | place: Denmark | collected 2008
ATATATCTCTAATGTAATAATGTAAACTGCAAACGCAGGCGGAAAAAGGCAGTTTTGCTTTTCTGTCTGCGTTTGTGCAGTAATTGAGTTATTAAAAACTAACTAAAGTTATACTTAACTAACTTATGTTTTTGTGCAAGCTTACAAAATTGAAAAAACGGCACATTTAGTCTTGACAAATTCGGTTAGCCGTGCTAAACTATATTACGGGTTAGAAAATGCTAACCCTTTTAATAAGCCTAAAAGTTAGATGAATCTAACTTTTGATACTGACAAAAGAACAGGAGGGCCTGAATGATGCCGCTGACATTTGCAAACGTAGGGGAAGAAAACATGATAAAGAAAGTAGGCGGAAAACCTGAAACAAGAAAGTTTCTTGAAAATCTGGGTTTTGTCGCAGGTGGAACGGTAACAGTAGTAAGCACTATCGGAGGAAATGTTATCGTTAAGGTCAAAGAATCAAGAGTAGCTGTTTCAAAGGAAATGGCTGCGAAGATAATGGTATAGGAAACATTTGGCGGTCAAGCCATGATAAATATGTTTGAAGATATTTTGTATAGTTAGGAGGATCAGGTTATGGCAACATTGAAAGAAGCTAAGATCGGTTCAACAGTTACCGTGAAGAAGCTCAACGGCACTGGTGCTGTAAAGAGAAGGATCATGGATATGGGCATCACAAAGGGTGTTGAAGTCCATGTAAGAAAGGTTGCGCCTTTGGGTGACCCTATTGAAGTAACGGTCAGAGGCTATGAGCTTTCGCTCAGGAAGGCTGACGCTGAGATGATCGAAACGGTCTGATACATAGTTCAGGCAAACAGCAAAAAATTTCATCGGCAGAGCTGATGTGTACTTAGAAGATGAGGATATATCAGAGTGCCGAAATTCTGAAAGGATCAAATTGTATGGAGATCAAAATTGCTCTCGCAGGCAACCCTAACTGCGGTAAAACAACTCTTTTCAACGCTCTTACAGGTTCAAACCAGTTCGTAGGTAACTGGCCGGGCGTAACAGTTGAAAAGAAAGAGGGTAAGCTCAAGGGTCATAAGGACGTAGTTATCATGGACCTTCCTGGTATCTATTCTCTTTCACCTTACACACTTGAGGAAGTAGTTGCAAGAAACTATCTTATAAGCGAGCGTCCGGACGCTATCCTCAATATCATCGACGGTACAAACCTCGAAAGAAACCTTTATCTTACAACACAGCTTGTTGAGCTTGGTATCCCTGTTGTTGTTGCTATCAACATGATGGACGTTGTTAAAAAGAACGGCGATAAGATAAATACAGATCAGCTTGCTAAGGAGCTTGGCTGTCAGGTCTGCGAGATATCCGCACTTAAAGGCACCGGTATCAAGGAAGCTGCTGAGCTTGCGGTAAAAGCTGCTGAGTCTAAAGTTCCAATGGTACCTCAGCATTCATTCAACGGCGTTGTTGAGCACGCTATCGCTCATATTGAGGAAGCATTCCTCAATGATGTTGCTGAAGAACAGCAGAGATGGTACGCTATAAAGATATTCGAGAGAGATGAGAAGGTCATCGAACAGCTCGGTATGTCTGAGCAGGTAAAGACCCATATCGAAAAGGATATCTGCGCTGCTGAAAAAGAAATGGACGACGACTCGGAGAGTATCATCACAAACGAGAGATACATTTACATAGCTTCAATAATCAAGGATTGCTATAAAAAGAAAAATCAGGGTGGTCTTACAACATCAGATAAGATCGATAAGGTCGTAACGAACCGTTGGCTCGGTCTTCCTATCTTTGCAGTGGTCATGTTCCTTGTTTACTATATCTCAATGGTAACAGTAGGTTCAGCCGCAACTGACTGGGCAAACGACGGACTCTTTGGTGACGGTTGGCATCTGTTCGGTATCGGTTCATCTGACGCTGAGGACGCTGCTGACGAATATGGCAGCTCGCTTGACATAATCAACGCATTTATCGAGCAGCAGGGCGGCGAGGCTATCGACAACGAAGCTGATGACTTTGATGTTGCCGCCGCAAAGGCAACAGCAGACAACCTGCTTGCTACAGTAGATAAGTCCGCAACTGCTGATTATACAGTAGAGGACGAGGAAACACTTGAAGAAACAACAAAAACAGCTAAGTATGCTGATCTGAAAGCTGCAGTTGCAGCCGCTGAGAAATACAGCTTCGCTGATCCAGACCCAGCGGATTACGGCGTATGGGTACCAGGTATCCCTGTACTTATCGAAAGCGGTCTTGACGCAGTAAACTGCGCAGATTGGCTCAAGGGTCTTATCCTTGACGGTATCGTTGCCGGTGTTGGTGCGGTTCTTGGATTTGTACCACAGATGCTCGTACTCTTCATTCTCCTTGCTATCCTTGAGGCTTGCGGTTACATGGCTCGTATCGCATTCGTAATGGACAGGATCTTCAGAAAGTTCGGTCTTTCAGGAAAGTCATTTATTCCGATCCTTATTGGTACTGGTTGCGGTATCCCTGGTATCATGGCTTCAAGAACTATCGAGAACGAGCGTGACAGACGTATGACTGTCATGACAACAACATTTATTCCTTGCGGTGCTAAGACACCATTTATTGCAATGATCGCAGGTGCTATCTTCGGCGGCTCTGCTTGGGTAGCAACAGGCGCATACTTCATCGGTATCGCAGCTATCATCATTTCAGGTATCATGCTGAAAAAGACAAAGATGTTCGCAGGAGATCCTGCACCATTTGTTATGGAGCTTCCTGCTTACCATATCCCTACAGTAGGCAACGTACTCAGATCAATGTGGGAGCGTGGCTGGTCATTCATCAAGAAGGCTGGTACTATCATCACACTGTCAACTATCTTCGTATGGTTCACTTCATACTTCGGCTGGGTAGACGGTTCGTTCGGTATGCTCACAGAAGACCAGATGGAATACAGTATTCTGGCTCACATTGGTAAGGCTATCTGCTGGATCTTCGCACCTCTTGGCTGGGGCAACTGGCAGGCAACTGTTGCAGCTGTTACAGGTCTTGTTGCTAAGGAGAACATCGTTGGTACAATGGGTATCCTTTACGGCGGCGGAGATGGTTCTGTTTACTCTGCTATCGGTGCAGCATTCACTGGCATCACAGGAATGTCGTTCCTTATCTTCAACCTCCTCTGTGCACCTTGCTTCGCAGCAATGGGAGCTATCAAGCGTGAGATGAACAGCAGAAAGTGGTTCTGGTTCGCTATTGGCTACGAGTGTGGTTTTGCTTATGTTATCGCACTTATCGTAAATCAGCTTGGCAACCTCTTCACTGGTAATGTGAATGTTATCGGTCTTATCTTTGCAATAGCTCTTATCGCTCTTATCATCTATATGCTCGTTAGACCTTATAAGGAAAGCACAAAGCTTGAAAAGGACGTTAAGGTAGGCGCAAACGCATAATAAAAAGCAAATATCATCACTTATCTTGCATAAACAGTTGGGAGGATAATTATGGACACAGTAGGCGGTACGATTCTGGTTGCAGTGATTCTTGCTGCTATCGTGGCAGCTATAATTTACAAGCTCGTAAAGGATAAGAAGCAGGGCAAAAGCTCTTGTGGTGGCAGCTGCGGCTGTTGTCCAAATTCTTCTCGCTGTCACAGATCATGATAAAACAGTAATAAACTTCGGGGAGGTCATCTGAATGCTGACTAAATCACAGAAAAGGTATTTATTTGCCATATACAGACTGGGTCAGAACGGCAGACCTGTCAAGTCCACAGAGGTAGCTTCTGTTTTGGGCGTGACAAAGGCAAGCACCGTCAAGATGACTCAGAAGCTTATAGACGAGGGCTATATAATCAAAGAGCCTTACCGTGAGATCACACTGACATCTGAGGGCATAAAGGCAGCTAATGAGCTTTATACTCCAAGTGTGATACTTCAGGATTTTCTTGAAAACCGTGTGGGCGTTGAGAGAAAAAATGCCGAGAATGACTCGGTGGCTATTGTTTCTCAGATATCTGATGACGCTCTCGACAAGCTTGTAAGCTTTGCTTTGCAAAGCACGACAAACGGCTAAATCAGTAATATTTATATCGTTAGATCCCGCCTTTTTCGGCGGGATTTATCAGATATATCGGTTAGTTCTAATTAACCGCAATGCGAAGTAAGTTATGGCATACAAATATGTATAATATGACGTTTAAAAACGGCAAAGATACATTATTAAAATAAATAGTTAGAAAGGGGAATGAAGGTGTTTCTTGAAATAAAAAACATAAAAAAGCATTTTGGCGAGGGCGAGAGCAGAGTTGAAGTGCTTAAGGGCATTGATATCGAAATAGAAAAGGAGAGTTCTGCGTGCTTCTCGGACCGTCAGGCTCAGGTAAATCAACACTTCTGAATATTATAGGAGGAATTGACGCCGCTGACGAGGGGTATATCTCAATAAACGGCGAAAAAACAGCCGACATGAACGAAAAGGCATTGACCCTTTACAGAAGAAAGCACTTGGGTTATATCTTCCAGATGTACAACCTTATACCTAACCTGAATATCAAGGAGAATATCGAGGTAGGCGCATATCTTAGCGACAACCCTCTTGACGTTGACGACCTGCTTAAAACCCTTGGGCTTTACGAGCATCGTCACAAGCTTCCTAATCAGCTTTCGGGAGGTCAGCAGCAGAGAACTGCTATTGGCAGAGCCATCGTCAAGAACCCTGATATCCTGCTCTGCGACGAGCCTACAGGTGCGCTTGACTACAATACCTCCAAGGAGATATTGCAGCTTATAGAGGACGTAAACAAGAAGTATGGCAACACTATCATAATGGTAACACATAATGATGCTATCAAGCAAATGGCTGACAGAGTTGTAAAGCTTAGAGATGGTATGATAAGAAAGAATTATCTTAATGAAACTAAGCTCACAGCCGCAGAGCTTGATTGGTAAGGAGGGTCAGCATGAAAAACCCTCTTATCAAACGTTTGCCCAGAGAGCTTAAGGGCGAAATAGGAAAATACATCGTTCTATTTTTGTTCATCACAATGATGATAGGCATAGTATCAGGCTTTCTTGTTGCGGCAGGCAGTATGTCTGTTGCTTATGACGAAAGCTTTGAGAAATACAATATCGAAAGCGGAAATTTTGAACTTCTTCAAAAAGCCGATGATGATGCTATCAAGAAGATAGAGGACGGTGAGGAGAAGATAAAGGTATACGAAAATTTTTATCTTGACAAAGAAACAAAAGAAGTTGACAGCACTATCAGGCTTTTCAAAAATCGTAAGGATATCGACAAGATATGTATAATGGACGGTGAGCTTCCTTCTGCTGATGACGAGATCGCTATTGACAGAATGTATGCTGACAATAATAAACTTAAAGTCGGCGACAGCCTGACGGTCGGCGGCAAGAAGCTTAAGATAACAGGTCTTGTTGCACTTTCAGATTACAGCGCACTGTATTCAAATCCGTCTGATATGATGTTTGACGCTTTGAAGTTCGGTGTAGCTATCGTTACCGATACGCTTTTTGACGATTATGGTGAGGCTGATCTTCATTACAGCTACTCATGGAAATATGATAAAACCCCAGCAGACAACGAGGAAGCTCAGGATATGGCTGAGAAGGTCATGAAGCATATAAATGGAATCTCAATGCTCACTCAGTTTATTCCGGAATACTCAAATCAGGCGATACATTTTACAGGCGACGATATCGAGGGCGATAACACCATGATAACAGTTTTTCTTTATCTTGTTATGGTCATAATCGCATTTGTTTTTGCTATAACAACGGGAAACACTATTGCAAAAGAAGCAAACGTTATAGGTACGCTCAGAGCCTCAGGCTACACAAAGGGCGAGCTTGTAAGACATTATCTTGCAACGCCTATGATAGTCGTGCTTGTATCTGCCATTGTAGGCAACATACTGGGTTACACCTGCTTTAAAGAATTTGCGGTCAAAGCGTACTATGGAAGCTACAGCCTGCCAACATACAAAACGATCTGGAACGCAGATACGTTTATAAAGACGACAGTAGTTCCTCTTATAATACTTTTCGTAATAAACCTTGTAATGCTTGTAAATAAACTAAGTCTTTCACCGCTTAAATTTTTAAGACGTGATCTTAAAAAGCGTCAGAAGAAAAAGGCTTTTAAGCTCAACACAAGGATAGGCATATTAAAGCGTTTCAGACTTAGAGTCATCTTCCAGAATATTCCTAACTATATTACAGTGTTTGTTGGCATTCTTTTTGCCAATGTTATCATCTTCTTTGGCCTTGGCATGAAGCCTATGCTTCTTCATTATCAGGATATAATAGAAGATAATATGATAAGCAAATATCAGTATGTGCTGAAAATGCCTGCTGAAACTAAAACAGAGGGTGTAGAGAAATATTGTTCAGGCTCTCTTAAAACTGTCGATGACAAGCTAAAAGAGGAAACGGCAACAATTTACGGAGTTAAAGAAAACAGCAAGTTCGTTCATGCAGATATAAAAGACGGCGGAGCGTTTATCTCTGATGGTTATGCTCAGAAGTATAACATAGAGGTCGGCGATGAAGTGACGCTGAAAGAGTCTTACGGAGATAAAAAATACAATTTTAAGGTAGAGGGTATCTATGACGATCCTGCAACTATAGCAGTTTATCTGACAGACAGCGACTTCATAAAGACCTTTGAACTTGAGGACGGGTATTTTAACGGTTATTTCTCCAATACAAAGATAAAGGATATAGACGATCTGTATATTGCGACAACTATAACGAAAGACGACCTGACAAAAACATCACGACAGCTCATACTGTCTATGGGTTCTATGATAAGTATGTTTGCGACAGCGGGTATTATAATGTTCATGCTAATTGTTTATCTTCTTTCAAAGGTCATAATAGAAAAGAACAGCCAGTCTATTTCTATGACAAAGATACTGGGTTACAACAACAGGGAAATAAACAGCCTTTATATAACGACTACGACCATAGTCGTTGTAGCCTCAATGCTGCTGACTGTTCCTATAGTAAATGTCACTTTGAAGTATATATTCAAAGTTGCTTTCGCTCAGTATTCAGGCTGGATGCCATATTATGTGCCAGCAAAAATATTTGTTGAAGTGCCGTTGCTCGGTATCGTTTCATATGCGGTGATAGCATTTATTCTTACAAGACGTGTAAAGAAAGTACCTCTTGATGAGGCACTCAAAAATGTAGAGTAATTCTTCCAAATCATTCTTTCTTAATTGAGCTGTGCTGTCGGTATGTATCGGCGGCACAGTTTTTTTGTGTTTTTTATAACTTTTTTTGAAAATCGCTAATTTGGAAAAATGAGTTAGGCAATCGTCGTAAATTTTATTAATATCTTTACTATACTTTAACATATTATTAACAGCATAGTGATACATTATATGATATGGAATTATACACTTTTGATGATCAGGCTCTGCTTAATGAAGAGAAGAAGTGCAGAGAACTGCTGTGAATGGCATTATGTCATTCGGTGGGAGGAAAAATATGAGTAGACAAAAGAAGCCTGCAGGCGGTTTGAATATTATCATTGTGGGCTGCGGAAAAGTAGGCACGACCCTTGTTGAACAGCTTGTGAAAGAGGGTCACGATATCACGATAGTTGACAAGAATGCAAAGAAGATACAGGAACTCAGTAGTCTTTATGACATTATGGGTATCGTAGGGAATGGTGCAAGCTTTAGCGTTCAGCAGGATGCCGGCATAGAGAACGCCGACCTTATAATTGCTGTCACAGAGTCTGATGAGCTTAACCTGCTTTGTTGTACACTTGCCAAGAGAGTGGCAAAGTGTTCAGCTATAGCAAGAGTAAGAACACCTGATTACAGCAAGGAGATAGTCTACCTAAGAGAGAAGCTTGGTCTTGCAATGGTCATAAATCCTGAGCTTGAGGCTTCAAGAGAAGCGTCAAGAATACTTTGTCTGCCAACAGCTCTTGAGGTAAACACCTTTGCGAATGGTCAGGCGGAGCTTATAAAGTATAAGATACCTGAGGGCAATCCTCTTGTCGGCACTACGATCGCTGAGCTTAGCCGTAAAACGGCAACAAACCTGCTTATATGCGCTGTTGAGAGAGAAGGGGAAATATATATTCCATCTGGCGATTTCACAATGAAAAAGAATGATGTTATCTCATTTTGCACCCAAAGAAATTTTTCAAGAACATTCTTTGAGGATATCAGTGTAAAGACAAATCAGGTGAAGAACACAATGATAATAGGCGGTGGCAAGGCGGCTTATTATCTTGCAAAGCGTCTTATTGGCATGGGGATCAACGTCAAGATAATCGAGAATGACAGACAGCGCTGTGAGGATCTCAGCGTGCTTTTGCCAAAGGCGATAATAATAAACGGTGATGGCACTGACGAGGAACTTCTGAAGGAAGAGGGCATAGAGTATGCAGAGTCATTTGTGGCTCTCACGGGAATAGACGAAGAAAATATCTTGCTCACTCTTCATGCCAGACAGGTGTCAAATGCTAAGACTATCACAAAGATAAACAGGATAAACTTCAAGGACGTTATAAGCAGACTGGACCTTGGAAGCGTAGTATATCCAAGATATATCACCTCTGAGGCGATAATAGCTTACGTCCGTGCGAAGAACGAATCGGGAGATAGCAATATCGAAACGCTGTATCATTTGTTCGATCATAGAGTAGAAGCTATCGAGTTCAAGGTGGATCAGGAGTCAGATGTCACAGGTACACCGCTTCAGGCTCTTGATTTAAAAAGACATTTGCTTGTAGCGTTCATAAACCGAAATGGCAAGATCATTATCCCGAGCGGTCAGGATACTATAGAGAGGGGCGACACTGTAATGGTCGTCACTACTCATACGGGATTTAACGATATCACTGATATTCTGAAATAGCGGAGGAAATATGAACAGCTCGATCATTCGATATATTTTAGGAAACGTTATGCGAATGGAAGCCTGCTTTTTGCTGCTGCCTTGCATAGTGTCGCTGGTTTACGGGGAAGGCGTGGGACTTTATTATCTTGGAACAGCCATTGTGTGCCTTGCTTTTGGCATGGTAATGGCTTGGAAAAAGCCTAAAAACTATGTGTTTTATCTCAAAGAGGGTTGTATAGCAACATCTTTGAGCTGGATAGTTATGAGCCTTGTTGGGTGTATGCCTTTTTGGATAAGCGGAGAGATACCAAGCTTCACGGATGCTATGTTTGAAACAGTTTCCGGCTTTACAACAACTGGTGCTTCGATCCTTACCAATGTTGAGGCGCTTTCTCATACTGCACTTTTTTGGCGAAGCTTCACGCACTGGATAGGCGGTATGGGGGTTTTAGTTTTCCTGCTTGCTATCATACCGCTGAGCGGTGGTTCAAATATAAATCTTATGAGGGCGGAAAGCCCTGGACCATCAGTGGGCAAGCTTGTTCCAAAGATGAAATATACCGCAAGGATACTTTATATAATCTATTTTGGCATGACCATATTGGAATTTATTTTCCTTATTATCGGCAAAATGCCTGTGTTTGACAGCATTTGTACAGCCGTTGGAACGGCAGGCACGGGTGGTTTTGGAGTCAAGAACGACAGTTTAGGAAGCTATTCGCCATATTTGCAGTGGGTGGTCGCCATTTTCATGATACTGTTTGGCGTGAATTTTAACGCATACTATTATATTATATACAGGCACTTTAAAAAGGCATTCAAAATGGAGGAAGTACGATGCTATTTTGCTATAATCCTCATTGCCACAGCTATAATATTCGCAAATATCCTCGATCGCTGTGTTAGCATTTTTGACGCACTTACAAAATCAGTATTTCAGGTGGCGTCGCTAATTACAAGTACGGGCTTTTCAAGCACTGACTTTAATCTGTGGCCTCAGATATGCCGGACGGTGCTTGTACTTATAATGTTCATAGGAGCTTGCGCAGGCAGTACGGGCGGAGGTATAAAGGTATCAAGAGTGATCGTGCTTTTCAAGACAATGATAAAGGAGCTTCACTCCTATATACACCCAAAGAGCATACGCAAGGTAAACCTTGACGGCAAACCTGTTGAGCATGAGATAGTGCGTTCTATAAATGTTTATATCGTAACATTCGTGATAATTTTTGCTTCATCAGTTTTTATGGTGGCATTTGATGGTAAAGATCTTGTAACAAACTTTACTGCTGTGCTGACAACCATCAATAACATGGGACCTGGTCTTGCGGAGGTAGGTCCAACAGGCAACTTTTCAAACTTCTCTGTTTTTTCAAAGTTCGTTTTCATGTTCGATATGCTTGCTGGCAGATTGGAGCTTTTCCCTCTGCTGATACTTTTCCACCCCTCTGCATGGAAAGATCTTATTTCTAAAAGGGCGGAAGCAAGAAAATTCTGATGACATAAAAAGGACGGCTCAAACCGTCCTTTTTTTCATTTTACAGCCTTTTTGAACTGCTGTTCATATTTATGCTTGGTCGCTATTCCGCCTCTTATATGTCTTTCACGTTTGTTTTCCTCAAGGACCTCTTTTACGCTTTTGAAAAGCTGAGGAGAGATTTTCGGCAGACGTTCTGTCAGATCCTTATGTACTGTGGATTTGCTTATGCCAAATTCCTTTGCCGCACAGCGTACCGTGGCTCTGTGTGCCGCAACATATTCTCCCAGCAGCACACATCGTTCCTTTTCGGATCCATTCATTGTTCACACCCCATTAAATTTTTCTGTAGTAATCTATATGCTGTTCCTTACCTCATTATTACTTGACGTTCTTTCAGACTTTACAAAATAATTGCTGATAATCAAATATTTTTATGCAAAATGCTTGAAATCGCACTGGGAATGTGCTATAATGTAAGTGTGATAGAGATACTGTCACGGGATATGAACGAAACGAGGGGATAAGGGCAATGAAACTTAATTTTATCGGTGCAACACATGAGGTAACGGGAAGCTGTACATATATAGAAGCCTGCGGAAAGAGATTTCTGGTGGATTTCGGAATGGAGCAGGGCGTTGACTATTTTGAAAATGCGAAGATACCTTGTCCTCCTGGAAATATAGATTTTGTATTGCTGACTCATGCTCATATAGATCATTCAGGTCTGCTTCCACTGTTGGCGGCAGGCGGCTTTGCTGGACAGATACACGCAACTGAGGCCACTTGTAATTTATGTGAGATAATGCTGAGAGATTCAGCGCATATTCAGGAGTTTGAAGCAGAGTGGAGAAGCAGAAAGGGCAAACGTAAGGGTACAGGCGAGGTGTCGCCACTCTATACTATGGCAGACGCAGAGGCGGCTATTGCTTGCCTTTGCCCACACCCATACAGTGAGGTGACGGAGATATCCGAGGGCATAAAGGTACGCTTTATTGATGCAGGTCACTTGCTTGGTTCATCAAGTATCGAGATATGGCTCACAGAGAACGGCGAAGAACGTAAGATCGTATTTTCGGGAGATATAGGAAACCTTGACCAGCCTCTTATCAGAGATCCGCAGTATATAACGGAGGCAGATTATGTTGTAATGGAGTCCACATACGGTAACCGTCGCCATGATAAGCCGAAGGACTATGCAAAGAGTCTTGCAGAGGTCATTCAAAAGACCTTTGACAGGGGAGGAAACCTTGTTATACCGTCATTCGCAGTAGGCAGAACACAGGAACTGCTGTATTTTATAAGGCATATCAAGGCGGAGAATATGGTGACGGGTCATGGGGATTTTCCTGTGTATGTGGATTCTCCACTTGCTATCGAGGCAACGCAGATATTCAATAAAAACAAAAATTCCTGTTTCGATGAAGAGGCAATGTCCTATGTGAACAAGGGCATAAATCCTATCACTTTCAGCGGACTTAATATCGCTGTCACAAGTGACGAGTCGAGAGCAATAAACTTTATCGACACGCCTAAGATAATAATTTCCGCAAGCGGTATGTGCGAGGCTGGCAGAATAAAACACCACCTCAAGCACAATTTGTGGAAACCTGAAAACACCATACTTTTTGTGGGCTATCAGGCTATGAATACCCTTGGAAGAAGTCTTGTGGAGGGTGCAAAAACTGCAAAGCTTTTCGGCGAGGAAGTCGTTGTCAGGGCTGAGATACTGGTGCTTCCAGGCGTGAGCGGTCATGCTGACGTTGACGGTCTGGACAGGTGGATAAAAAGCTATGAAAAGCCGCCTAAGAAAGTCTTTGTCAACCACGGCGAGGATTCAGTTGCCGAGGCGTATAAGGAGCATTTGCGTAACGATTTCGGGCTTAACGCCTTTGCACCTTACAGCGGTGCGGAGCTTGACCTTATAAGCGGCGAGTTCAAAAACACGACCCCTATAAAGATAGTCAAGAAGACAGGTGCGTCGCCTAACTATCAGCGTCTGCTCAGCGCTCTTGACAGGCTGACGGCTTTGGTAAACAAAAGCTCAGGTCTTACGAATAAAGACCTTGCAAAGCTCACTGATACCATAAATAATATCTGTGCGAAGTGGAACGATTAGCTTTTGCTGCACATATAATATGAGATACAGGGCAACACTGCACGCTTTATGTGTGGTGTTGCCTGACGCATACGAAAGGAACAAACCACACAATGAAAAAGATACACGTCAGTGCTATAAACAGAAAGGTCAGAGATGACGAAAAGCTTTTTGTTGAAGAGTGTGACAGAAAATATAATGAAAAGCTCGTTGCCATTGCAGACAGCATCGAGGAGCATCAAAAGGAGAAGCCTATATTGCTTTTGGCAGGTCCGTCAGGGGCGGGCAAGACCACAACAGCGTTGAAAATAGAGGAAATACTTGACAGCAGGGGGATACACACCCACACTATCTCTATGGACGATTATTTTCTTCCAGCGGACAGCTTCACCGCTGTTATAGGAGAGGACGGCAAGCCTGACTATGAATCTCCTGACAGAATAGACAGAAAGCTTCTTTATGAGCATATGGAAAAGATAAACAGCGGCGATGAAGTCGTTCTGCCGAAGTTTGAATTTTCAGAACAATGCAGGCGTGACGGAGAAAGACTCAGACGAAACAAAAACGACATAGTTGTTTTTGAGGGTATCCATGCGCTCAATCCGGAGGTCACAGGTGCGGCAGGAGATTATGCAAGATGTATGTATGTCAGTGTAAGAAGCAGACTCGAATTGAAAGACGGTGAGCTTCTGCATCCTTGCTATATCAGGCTTATGCGCAGACTCATAAGGGACGGATTTTTTCGTGGCAGAAGTGCAGCGGAAACACTAGATATGTTCGACAGCGTTGAGGCTGGCGAGAACAAGTATATAATGCCATACAAGCACAGGGCTGAGTTTTCAGTGGATACTTTTCACGCTTATGAGCCTGCCTTGTATAAGAACTATCTTTTGGATACACTGCGACGTGAGAGCAGGAGCTATAAGGATTTTGAGCGCTTTTTGCCTATGCTAAAAGCCCTTGAGGAGATAGAGCCGGTGATGCTCGAAAGTGTGCCTGTAAATTCCCTTGCAAGGGAGTTTGTAGGTGAGAGCAGCTATAGCTACTAAGACGATAAAACGCCGTCGGAAAAGGACGGCGTTTTGCTATGCCTGCTTGACTTTTTTTATAAAAAGTAGTAAAATGAGATAAGGTAAGTACAGGTATTTTTGAAAACGTTTTCCTAAACGTGATCATTGAATAAAAAATTAGTGGGGATAAAAATGAATTTTGATAATGATTTGATGCTTTTCTTCCGAACGATATATGAAGATTCGGCGGATATGGACGAATGCAGTGCCAAGGTGAAAGGTGCTGTGGCTGCTGTGGCAGACAAGCTTGACATCGTCAGAGCGGAGCTTGCAGTGAAAATGCCTGCAACAAAGCTTTGTGAGGATGGTGCAGATATGCTCATGGTGCTTTATGACAGAGAGAAGGACGTGGAAAACGAGCCTTTTGAAGCAAGTTTTCCTTTGTTTGAAGGCGGCTTTATAACAGTGACCTTTTATTCTGGTAATTCCAATGGCTTTGATAACGAGCAAAGGAATATCGTAGAGATAATCGCAAACACTGTTTTTATCCAATTTAACAGGGTAATTATGCAGGAGCTTGTTACTCATGTTATAAAAACGGACATCGAAACAGGTGCAGCAACTTTAGACGCTTTGATAAATCACGCCGGTATGCTTATATCGCAAAACAGGATAGAGGATTTCAGTATAATCTTTTTCAATATACATAACTTCAAATATGTAAATAAGGTATTAAATTACGAACAGGGCGACGTTGTTTTGCGTAATTATACAAAGACCATATACCGAAATCTTTCAGATGGTGAGATGATCACAAGACTTGGCGGCGATAATTTCGTTATGCTTGTAAAGAAAGAATCGCTCAGAGAATATATTGATATGCTCAGCTTTATGAACATAAGGTATGATGATGGCAAAGTATCAAAGGATTTTATTTTTAGTGCAACCATCGGATATTCATCAACTGTGGGTATAAGATATCCAAGAGAAGTAATGGCTCGTGCAAGCATTGCATATGCTGCTGCAAGACGAGTTGGTGCAGGTCATGTAATAGAGTATTCCGAAAATATAAAACAAGAACTGATGAAAATTCAGGGAGTGCTGTCAAACTTCATGGCTGGGCTTATGGCAGGTGAGTTCGAGGTGTATTATCAGCCAAAGGTACGCATCGAAACCAAGGAGATATTTGGTGCAGAAGCCCTTGTACGTTGGCATAGAAAGGGAAGGTTATCACCACCGGTGGAGTTTGTTCCGCTTCTTACGAATGACGGAAGCATAATAAAGCTTGACTACTATGTGCTTGAAGAAGTTTGCAAATGGCTGAGAAAACGCATAGATATGGGTTTTGAACCCTTGAGGATATCAGTGAATTTTTCGAGGAAGCACCTTGAAGAAAAAAATATGATAGGCAATATAGTTGCCTTGATCGACAAATACGAGCTTGATCACCAGCTTATAGAAATAGAGCTTACTGAAAGCGAGGATTATCAGAATTTTGAACTTATCACAGAGATCGTGAATGGTCTGAGAGCTAATGGTATCGTCACATCTATGGACGATTTTGGTACTGGCTTTTCATCACTCAATATGATAAAGAACGTTGATCTTCAGGTAATAAAGATAGACAAGTCCTTTATTCCTCTTGAAAAGGATTATGAGGGCAAGGATAAAGATCTTATAATGTTCTATTACATTATAAAAATGGTTAAAAAGCTTGGCAAGGAAACTATCGCCGAGGGAGTTGAAACTGAGCAGCAGCTTGACTATCTCAGAGAAGTTGGCTGTGACGCTGTTCAGGGCTTTGTGTTTGACAAGCCTCTGCCTGCGGCTGAGTTTGAGAAACGTCTTGCCTGCGGTTATAACTGATAAATAAAAGGACGAACATTTTGTGTTCGTCCTTTTTTCTGCATGAATGAAAACAGCCGCAAAACCGCATTTTATTATGAGTTTTGTACATCTTTGCTGAGTATCTCCTCTATGTTCTCAAAAATAAATTCCTGCGCCTGCTTTGGGAAAAGTATCGTCTTGTAGCTGTTTCCAAGCTGTGATATTTTTTCACGTTCTATTATTCCTGCTTCAGGGGAAAGTATTGTAGTTTCAAGAAAGCCCCTTCCGTTTGCTCCGTCTTTTGCAAGATAATTTTCACCTATGAGCCATTCTTTTATGGCAAGTTTTATGCTTCTTATATCGCCGTCTGTGCCGAGCTGATAGAAAATGCTGTCGCATACTTCTGAAAGGGTCATATCCTGTTCTTTGCCTGAAAGCTCACCTGCGTGGGCGATTATATATTCCTTTGTGCTTTGACCGCCTTCCGCCATCTGTTTTTGCAGATAGCCCGCTGGGATATATTTATAACCCGAAGCGGCGTCAGGATTTTCCTTGAGATATTTCTGTATCTCGGCTACAAAGTATCTTCCATAACGTTCCTGCTTTGACTTTCCCACCCCTGAGATATTCAAAAGTTCCGTCTGCGTCTTAGGCAGCTTTATACACATATCACGCAGTGAAGCGTCTGTAAGAATGATATATGCAGGCAGACTCGCCTGTGTCGCAAGCTTGCTCCGCACAGCTCTGAGCCGTCCAAAAAGCTCCTTGTCAAATGTCGTAACTTCGTCCCTGCCGATTTTTGTGACCGTTTCGCTCTTTGGCTTTTTCTTTGGAAGGCGTATTGTAATAGTCTTTTTGTCCATTAATATCTCTGCAGACTTTCTTGTAAGAGTAAGCACAGAAAAATCCCCGTGTGAAGTCTGTGTGATGTAATCATCAGCTTCAAGAAAAGCTATGAGCCTGCGGATATATACCTGCGTGGAGTCTTTCATTATGCCGTAGGTTGAAAGAGTGGAAAGGTCAAAACGCTTTACCTTTTCGGAGTCTGAGCCTTTAAGTATCTGTGCTATGACACCTGCTCCAAAAGAAAGGTTTCGCTGGTGAAGTCTATAAATGCAGGAAAGCACCTTTTGGCAATCCACAGACACGTCAACTTCTTCTGTTTCTCCGAAATCACCCAAACAGCCTGAGCAGTTCTGACAAGGCTTGTCCTGCTTCTCGCCGAAATATCCAAGGATAAACTCTCTCAGACAGCCGTTTGTATTGCAGTAATCGGTCATCTTTTTCAGACGCATAAGATCACGTTTGCGTATCATTTCAAGAGTGTCATCGTCAAGGTCGGGATTGTCATGTGAATTGTTTATAAGAAACTTGTTGGTCGCAACGTCCTGACCGCTGTAGAGCAAAATGCACTTTGCTTCGTTGCCGTCACGTCCCGCTCTGCCTGCCTCCTGATAATAGCTTTCAATATTCTTAGGCATATTATAATGTATTACATAGCTCACGTTTGATTTGTCTATTCCCATGCCGAAAGCATTGGTCGCCACCATGACCTGGACACGGTCAAAGATAAAATCGTCCTGATTTTTACGCCTTTCCTCATCAGAAAGTCCTGCATGATAGCGTGAAGCGTTGTAGCCGTCGGCACAGAGCTTTTCACACACGCTCTCAACATTTTTTCTTGTAGAGCAGTAGATTATTCCGCAGTTGTCCTTGTATTTCTCAACTATCCTCACTGTTTCACTGTATTTGTCATGAGGGTGAGAAACGCCAAAGTAGAGATTTTTTCTGTCAAAGCCTGTGGTTATGGTGAAAGGGTCACGGAGTTCAAGCATTTTGATAATGTCCGCTTTTACTTCTGCGGTGGCAGTGGCGGTGAATGCGCTGACGATAGGACGGTAGGGAAGTTTGCCAAGAAACTCGGGTATCTTCATATAGGAAGGTCTGAAATCCTGTCCCCACTGAGAAACGCAGTGGGCTTCGTCCACCGCCAGCATGGATATCTTCACCGACGAAGCCAGTGACAGAAACGATCCTGTCATCAGCCTTTCAGGTGCAACATATATTATCTTGTACATACCACGGGCGGCGTTTGATATAGCCATTTCATACTGTGCCGCCGTCAGTGACGAGTTCAGATACGCTGCCCTCACTCCCGATTGTATCAGCGAGTTCACCTGATCTTTCATTAGGGATATGAGTGGCGAAACAACTATAGTTATCCCGTCAAACATAAGAGCAGGTATTTGATAGCACATAGATTTGCCTGCGCCTGTTGGCATAACTCCAAGGCAGTCACGCCCTGCAAGTATGCTGTCTATTATCTGCTCCTGACCGTTTCTGAACTGAGAGTGTCCGAAAAAGTCCTGAAGCACTGAATACTTATTGCGAAAATCTGTCATTTTATCCTAACTTTCCATTGTGTGTATGCTTATATTATACTACCAAAAATCAGCTAAGTCAAACAGATATACAAAATTCCATGCACGATTTTGTAACATCTTTTCCTTAGTCGCTATTGTAATTTTATCGGGATTATGTTATAATAGGCTTGATAAATAATTAGTTATAAAAATATAAAAAATTAACAAATCTCCAAAGGAAGGGTTGTCTGAACACTGTCGTATATTCAGGCATGGTGAAGATCATGGATATGGAAAATAAATTGTGGCAAAGCTATTTTGGTGCTGTCTGGGGAAAGGTTTGTTCAATATGGCACAATATCGGCGGGTTTGTTATGGACGAGAAAAGCGGAGAGTTTTATGCCGATGAAAACTGTCGTGCTCTTATGGGACTTAGAGAGAACACAGATTATGACAAGTTCAGAGATATAGTTGCATTGAACGGCGGAGGACGAGATCTTGGCCTGCCGTTGTGTATAGAACTTCTTGACACTCCAAGTGGCATTACTGCCGGAATAGTGTATCTGTCGAAAGAATATATGTCAAAAAGTGTTTTTGAAGGGCTCGACATTATACCACAATCAGAGCTTGTAAGACTTCTTGATGGAATGACACGCTCATCATTGCTTGCTCTTGTAAGATTTGATGGAGCAGGGAAGCTTTTGGATTCAGACTACTGCATAGGGGAGGCACTTAAGGCGGCTTTTGCGGTTTTGCCTGAAAATACTGTGACGGCATTCAATTCAGACGGTCAGTTTTGGATATATGTTCCACGCTTTGTAGGTAAGCCTGAGGAGTTTGCTGACAATATACGTAAAGCGGTGAAGGAGTGTTGCCTGCCAGATGAATTTGGAGTGAGATCGTCTTCAAATCATTCGCTGTCTGTGACGGCAGGCATAAGCAGCGGCTTTGAAGTGCCAGCAAGACTCATGCACGCAGCAGGCTTTGCACTCTATGAAGCTAAGGCAAAGGGTGCAGGCAGTATTTGTTGCTTTGATCCTGAAAAATATGCAAAGCAGAAGAGTGATATCGAGAGTATCAGGGCTTTTTCAGAGCTTCTTGATAAAAATCTGTTTACATATCATTTTCAGCCTATCGTTAGTGCTTCAACAGGCGAGATAGTCGCTTATGAAGCGCTTATGAGAACAAAGGGAAATATAGCACTCAATCCGCTTCAGATACTCAACTGTGCTAAAAATTTTGGCAGACTTTACGATATAGAGAAAGCTACACTGAAAAATACTCTTAAATATCTCAGCAAGCATCAGCGCGATTTTGAAAACCGCAGGCTGTATATAAATTCAATATCATCTCATGCTCTTGACGATAAGGATTTTTATGCGATCGTCAATGACTATGGCGAACTTCTTGAAAAGGTCGTTATCGAAATGACAGAGCAGACAGAGATAAGCGAGGACGACCTCGATAGAATAAGGGTGCGTCTTGAAAAGAACAATATGAGCCTTGCTATTGACGATTATGGCACAGGCTACTCAAATACATCGAATCTTCTGCGATATGATCCTGAGGTGGTAAAGATAGACCGTTCCCTCATTTCTGGTATTGATCAGAATCCTAAGGCTCAGAAGATAGTTTCAAAAATGGTGGAATATTTCCATTCAAGCGGATATACCGCACTTGCAGAGGGTGTTGAAACAAGCGAAGAACTTAAAACCATGATATATTTCGGCGTCGATCTTATTCAGGGTTATTATGTTTCTAAGCCGAAGCCTGTGCTTATCCACGATATCTCGGAAAATATCCGTGAGGAGATAGTGGCTTACAGTATCGAGGCTGGAGATAAAGATAAAAAGGTCTTCCACGCTGAGGATAATGACGTTATCGACCTTGCTGAGATGTATAAAAAAAGATATTCTGACATTTTTCTCGGCACAGGTACATTTACTCTTTCAGGAAAGGCTGAGGACGATCGTGCAGTGCCTCTGTCTGTGACAGTTGGTAGTGGCGTTGATTGCGTCATTCACTTGAAAAACGCATGGCTCACTACATATGGGGAACTACCGAACATAAAGCTTGGTACTGGCTCTAGAGTAAGGATAGTGTGCAGCGGTGAAGATCATATAGACGGCAGAGGCATTTATGTCCCTGAGGGATCGTCGTTAGAGCTTGTAGGCTCAGGTGAGCTTTATGTCAGATCAGAGTCGAAGGATTGCTATGCAATAGGCACTGACAGCAAGCAGCCTTGCGGAAGGATAACTGTCGCAATGACAGGTATTCTTGATATAACTGCAAATGGCGACAAGTGCGTCGGAATAGGCGGAGGAGGCTGCAAAGATGGTATTGTCATTGCAGGCGGTGATATAGATGTAAATTGCAGTGGCGATAGGTGCGTTGGTATTGGAAGCATCGACGGCGACGCAGATGTGACTATATCAAACTGTGGCTGCAGGCTAAAGCTTGCGGCAGGAATGTCAGTGGGTGTTGGTGCCGTAAAGGGCAGTGCTGATATAAGCATTTCAGACTATAACATGAGTTGTGAGCTTTCGGGAAATAACCTGACTGCAGTGGGAGTTATGAGTAACGGGACCGGAAGGATATGTATTCTTGATGGCAGGCTCAGCATTTCCATGAAAGGAAGAACTCTCAACTGTGTGGGAACAAGGGACGGCGAGCTGGATTGTGAGCTTAAAAATACTGTCTTTACGCTTTATTGCGAGGGCGGTTCTGTCTCAGGCATTGGAGATAAAACTGGTAAAGGTGACGTGACAGCACAAAGCTGTCAGTTCGACGTAATGTTCCTTACAGGCGATGGCTGGTGGTTTGGAAGTCCGAATGGTACGCTTTCAGTAGTCGACTGTAAGAAAGATATCAAGATAAACGAATAAGGCAAAGCCCATAGGCGTGCCTTGTGTGACGCTGCTTTAGATCGTCTGAAGCAGCACGGCTGATTTGTACGGAGGATCATGAGATGATGAATGATACTGCTAAACGCAGACGTATAAAAATAGGACTTTTGGTGAGCCACCTTGAAGATGATTTTGACGATGCGGTTGCAGAGGGCGCAATGATAGGCGCAGAGCAGTGCGACGCCGACCTCGTTATTTTTCCAGGCAGATATATAGATGGGATCTATGCCGACAAGCTGAGAACGGTATATGAGTATCAGTATAATACTTTGTTCGATATGGCGGCGGCAAATAAGTTCGACGTTTTGCTTGTGCTTATCGGCACACTGGGAACATATCTTGACAACGAGCATAAGGTTCAGTTTCTGAAAAAATTTGCTGGAACGCCTGTTATAACTATAACGGCACATATTGATGGTTATCCTTGTATCATGCTCGACAACAGAACGGGAATGAAGGAGGCTATAGAACATCTTATAAAGGTGCATGGCTGTAAAAAGATAGGTATGGTAAGCGGACCTAAAACAAGTGATGATGCCCTTGAAAGACTTGACGTTTACAAGGAGACTCTTGAGGAAAATGGTATCATCTATGACGAAAAGCGTGTTGCATATGGTAATTTTTCGAAATTCTGTGTTGACGAAGTCGGAAAGCTAATTGACGATAATCCAGAACTTGATGCTATCGTTTTTGCAAACGACCAGATGGCAATTGCAGGCTATAAGGCTATGGAAGAGCGTGGG
>ULRL01000055.1_pt1 | contig 20381 bp, 17 predicted proteins | sample 1955391 | NCBI WGS metagenome assembly ULRL01 (sample SAMEA4835681, study PRJEB28245) | human gut metagenome | biome: gut microbiome; material: fecal sample | place: Denmark | collected 2008
GGAATCCACGGGCTTTGTTGCGCTTTTTTTTACAGCGCCTTTTCTTATTATCATTTTTAATTTAGAACTCTATCTTTGAGTAAAGACCTGAATCCTTCATTGTGTCCTCAGGCTTTGGCTTTTTGTAGTCCTTTTCAAAGCTTGTTGTGATATCAAAGCCCTTTGAGCGGCGATTGTTGTTTCTTCTTCTGCCGCCGTTCTTCTTGTATCCGCCTCTGTTGTCATACTTTCTAGGTGTTGTAGAGCTGATTATTACCTTTCTCCATGGCTCTTCACCCTTTGACTGAGATGTTACACCCTCGATCTCTGATACAGCAGCGTGAATGATTCTTCTCTCATATGGATTCATTGGCTCGAGAGCTGATGAACGACCGCTTCTCTTTACGTTGTTTGCTATCTTTCTTGCAAGCTCCTCAAGCTGGGTCTTTCTTCTTGCCCTGAAACCGTTGCAATCTGTGGATATTCTGAAATATTCTCTGTCTATCCTGTTGCATACAAGTGATGCAAGATACTGAAGTGAATCGAGGATATCGCCCTTCTTGCCGATAAGCTTCTCGAACTCTTCGCTCTTTATCTCAAAAAGTGCACCGTTTTCAAGCTTTGTTACCTCGATCTCTGTGTTTTCTATGCCCATTGCCTTTATAACATTGAGTATATATTCCTTTGCACAGTCAGCCTTTTTCTGCAAAGTGTCGCTCCACTCTGCCTCTGCCTTGACTTCTTCCTGAACTTCTGCCTTTTCTTCAACAGCCTCTGTTTTTTCAGTTACAGTTTCTACCTTTGTTTCAGGCTCATATTCAGCTTCTACCTTTGCCTCACCCTTGATCTTTCCGAAAAAGCCCTTTTTAGGCTCTTCAAGAACTGTGAAAGTGATCTTTTCTACTTCTGTTCCAAATTCAACTGCCGCCTTGTTCTTTGCTTCGTCTACAGTTGCGGCTGTAAAGATCTGTTTCATTTTTTTCTGCTCCTCTCGCTAAAAAAGTTTAGTCAACAACAGGTCAATCCTGTGAATCGTCATATTCGTCGCCATATTTCTCAGCCATTCTCTTTCTGGCTTCGTTAAGACGTCTTCTCTGCTCGTCTTTAAGCTCCGTCTTTGTTTTCTTCTTAGGCTCATCGTAATCCTCATCGTCAGAAAGTGACTTTCTGATCTCTGCAGGATCCTTACCAGCCTGTATCATCTGAGCCTCAGCCATTTTCTCCATAAGAGTAGGCTTGCCCTTCTTTTTCTGCTTTGCTATATCCTTCTGAACAAGCTCTGCAACGTGTTCAGGTGTATAGATCTTATTGAGTACGATAGTCTGTCCCAGTGCAAACAGTGAAGAATAGCACCAGTAAAGACCAAGACCTGCCGGATAGCTGAAACCGATCCACAGTGAGAAGATAGGCATACCGTAAAGCATTATCTTCATTCCCATTCCGCCCATATTAGCGGCGTCAGGATTGTTCTTCTTTGCAAAATGCTGTGAAACGAATGTCACTATAAGCTGCAAAAGTGCTGATACAATAGGGATAATGCATGAAAGATCCTTCATTGTTGGTATCTTTCCAAGGAAAAGTCCGAAAATGCTGTAGTTGAAATCTTCAGCTGCAGCCTTTACGCTTGTTGGAAGCACATCTGCATACTGTCCGCCCTCTTTTTCAGTGAAAACGAAAGTCATAAGCTCAGGTCTTGACTGAATGAGGTTTGTGGAGAAGTAATTCTCGTTAAGAATAAAAGTATCTATATCATTATGAGCCTTAATAGCATCCATAACGTTCGATATCTTGTTGTCATTAGAAAGTGCCTTTGCAGACTTCGGATACTTGTCCTTGTCTGTAAAAAGCTTTTCAAGCTTTTCATAAGCTTCGTCCTCAGTAGCACCGTCTTTCTCAAACTTTTCAATAAGCTTTTCTATAGTAGTATCCTTGCTTTTTACCTCAGCACTGACAACATAAAGATTCGATATCATGTTGTTTGAGTCTGTAAGCTCCTCTTTATCTGCGTTTGAAACGTAGGTAAGAGGTCCGTAAATAACAGGGATAAGAGCAAACAGAATGACCATTGTGATGACCATTGGCAAACAGCTTGCCATAGGGTTTACGCCAGCCTTGGCGTAAAGGTTCATCTGCTCTTCCTGCATCTTCTGCTGATTTTTAGCGTATTTCTTCTTTATCTTTTCAAGCTCAGGCTGAAGCATGGTCATTCTTGCCATGCTCTTCTGCTGCTTGACGTTAAGCGGAAATACTATAAGTCTTGTAAGGATAGTGAAAAGCAGCAGTGCTATTCCGTAGTTCTTGCATACAAAATAGCAGCCCTTCATTATCCAGCCCAAAGGGGTCGCAATAATACCCATTTAATATCCTCCAGATCAATTATTTGTCATATTGATAACCTATATATCTGATTAAGCTCTCAGGCTTATTTTTTTCTGATTTTAAAATACTCAGTGGTAAGCTTGTCAGGAACATAGTCAACCCCTCCCAGACTCCACGGGTTGCACCTAAGCAGTCTCCATACAGTAAGCAGCGTGCCTTTAAAAAAGCCGTGCTTTCTGTAAGCCTCCAGCGCATATGCCGAACAGCTTGGATAATACTTGCACCTTGGTCCGAAAAGAGGACTTATAAATCGCTGATAAAACCTTATCAGCAGCTGAGCCAGTTTACTCATTTTACTTTCTCTTTGCCCTGCCTGACCTGTTATTCTTTGGAACAGGCTTATTCATCTCTTTTATGAGTCTTTTTTTTATAAATCTTTCAATATCCTGAGTTTTCTTTTCCCCTATATCGTTTCTTCCCACAAAAACTATATCATAGCCCAGCGGAAATTCCGCCTCGTTAAGTCTGTAGGCGGCTCTTACTATTCTCTTTATCCTGTTTCTCGTTACTGCGCAGCCCTGCTTTTTGCCTGCCGTTATGCCGAGCCTGTTATACGGGCTGCCGTTGGGATAAAAATATGCTGCTACAAAACTGTCTGCACAAAATCTTCCCTTTTTATAGCACCTTAAAAATGCCTTGTTATCCTTTAAAACCGTTGTGAACAGCATCTTCATTTCCCCATTGTGTACTGTTTTTACTCTTTTCGCCTTTTCACGGCAATTTTGCCAAAAAAAGATAAAGACCCAATACCATGCAAATCAATGAATGGTATATAGGTCATCTGAGGCAGCGTCCAACGACGCTAAAATACAACTGCCTAGGGACATCGATTCAGGCGTAACTAACCGCCTGAATAATGCCTGTCAGACTTATCATCAGAAACTGCCTGTATCTCTTAGTAGCTGAGTCTAGCTCTGCCCTTTGCTCTTCTTCTTGCGAGTACCTTTCTGCCGTTAGCAGTAGACATTCTCTTCATGAAGCCGTGAACTTTCTTTCTCTGAAGCTTTTTAGGCTGATATGTTCTTTTCATCGAATTCTCCTCCTTCCGCTTTCAACACTCCGTCATTTTATACAAAAAAACGTCCTCGGAGATGTTTAAACTTATAGGGTCACAGCAAATTACAATATCGCTATGAAAAAAGCCCTTGTAATTTAATATTATAGCTCATTCACACACCATTTGTCAAGCCTGTTCATAATATTTTTATATTTTTTTTGATATTATTTTTCTTTGCTTTGAGGGGCTTACTGTCCGAAAAACCTGCCGCTTACGTCCTCATTTTTTATGAGCATACAATATATTGTGTGCCAAATATAAATTTTATCTGTATTAAGTGTTTTTTCTTATCTTTGAAAAGCATACTTTTTATTCTTATTTCTTTCCTTATATATAATATATAGGACTTGAAATTTTAAGTCAAGTGTGCTATAATAGTATAGAATTGATTAATTATGCCTGTTTATATTTTTTTTTAACTCTGACCTGCCGTCTGTTTGACAGGGGTCACGGCGGACAGCGGAAACACCGCACAGGCAGAGCTATTTTCTAGGAGGTTATGGAGAAACAATGGATTCCTTTAATGACGTATTTCAGGAGGTCCTGAAATATTGCCGAAACTGCAAAAGTATCAGCGAGCCGGGATATAACAAATGGATAAAGATACTTGAACCGATGAAGCTTGAAAACAATGTGGCTTATCTTCTCACTGATTCTGATTTTTCAAGAGATATCACTATGAACGCCTATGAGAATCTTTTAAAAGAAGCTTTTCTCAACACTTTGGGCTTTGAGGTAGATATAAAAATACTTGTTAAAGACAAAGAAGAAGTTAATGAAACTGAGGAAAAGGATATAGAAGTCAAGGTGGCTGACTTTTCTGATGAAGAAAACAACAATCTTACCTTTGATAACTTTATCAAAGGTAAATCGAATGATCTTGCCTATGCTTTCAGCACGGCTGTCGCACATAAGTATGACGAAGATCAGAAAACGCCGTCTAACACAAATACTATATTCAACCCTCTCATCATATACGGTGATTCGGGACTTGGAAAAACTCACCTTATGAAAGCTATCGAGCATGAGGTAAAGAAAAATCACCCTGAGCTGAAAATTATTTACACCACAGGTGAATCCTTTATAAACCAGCTCGTTAAAGCTATCGAGTCAAAGGAAACTAATAAATTTCATGATAAATACAGGAATGCCGACTATCTTATGGTAGACGATATACAGACCATTGCAGGCAAGGAGCGTATGCAGGAGGAATTTTTCCATACCTTCAACGATCTTTACAATGCGGGCAAGCAGATAGTTCTCACATCGGATATTGCACCGTCAAAGATATCGAAGCTTCAAAACAGGATACTTACCAGATTTTCACTGGGCGTTCAGGTAGACGTTACACCGCCTGATTTTGAAACAAGAATGGCTATCGTAAAGAAAAAGGCTGATATGCTGGACTTACAGCTTTCTGACAATGTCGTAAGGATAATAGCAGAGAAGATAAAGACGAACATACGTCAGCTTGAGGGAACTGTAAACAAAATAAAGGCTCTTACCATTTATACGAATGAAAGCCCGTCCATATCTATGGCTCAGAGGATAATCAAGGAAATAATCATTGAAAATCACCCTGCTGAGATAACGGTTGACAGGATACTTCAGGAGGTAGCGGCGGCATTTGACGTTACTGCTGACGACATAAAATCAACAAACAGACGTGCAAACGTATCCCTTGCAAGAAAAATAGCGATCTATCTCTTCAAGGACGTAAAGGGCATGACCTTTATACAGATAGGAAATGAGCTTAACAAAAATCATTCAACTATGACCATACACTATCAGGACGTTGTTAAAAATCTTAAAGAGAACAAACAGCTAAAAGATACCGTTGACGACATAATCAAAAACCTCAAGGACAATTAAACGGACTATTTCAACATTTTCAACATAGTTTTCAACAATTTTGTTGAATATCCGGACTTGGATATATAAAGCTTTGCGGAATGCTTTTCAAAACTTTGCACAATGAAGTTTAAACAATGGTGTTATAAAATAAAACACCGATTTTCAGGTTTCAACATTTTTTGCGATAATAATAAACATTCAACAAACATTTTTTCAACTTTTCAAACACGAAAAAAGTTTTTGAAAACACAGTTGAAGTGATGTTAAAATAAACTTGAAAAGCAAAACAAGTCTGCAAAAGGCTTTGAATGACTTTTCAACCATTTCAACACACTCTACTACTAATACTAATTTAATATTGATTTATTTATATATTATCAGAGCAAAAAATATAAATTTGAGAAATTCATATGTTGAAAAAATAAAAGTCAGATAAATGTAATTTTTTAGAAAGGAAATTGCTATGAAAATTCTGTGTAATAATGCTTCACTTTGCGGAGCAGTAACAAATGTTTCAAAAGCAGTGTCAGAACGTGCTGCACTTAAATCTCTTGAGGGAATAAAATTTAAGCTTGAAAACTCAATGCTGGAGCTTACCGGCTATGACCTTGAGATAGGTATAAAAACTGTTATACCAGTAAAGAGCGACGATTCGGGAGAATTTATACTTAATGCAAGACTTTTTGCTGAAATGATAAGGAAAATGCCTTCTGAAGAGATCCTGATAGAGGTTTCTGAAAATTTTCAGGTAACGATCTCAGGAGGAGTTACCACATTCAATATCCCTGCAACATCAGCAGAGGAATATCCTGCACTACCTAAGAAAGAGGAAGAAAACAAGATAACTATCTCTCAGCCTGTTCTTAAGGATATGATAAATCAGACAAAGTTTGCCGTGGCTGTTACAGACCTTAAGCCTGTTCTTAAGGGCGAGCTTTTTGAGATCGAAAACGGTACTCTTACTCTTGTTGCCCTTGACGGATATAGACTTGCTGTGAGATATGAGCCTATAAAGTATGACGGAAGTCTTAAATTCGTCGTGCCTGCAAAAACTCTCTCTGAGATAGCAGCACTTCTGGGAGATAATGACGAAGAAACAGCCTCCGTTTATCTCTCAAAAAATCATGTTGTGTTTGAATTAAACGGCTATCTTGTTTATTCAAGACTTATCGAGGGCGAGTTCCACCCTTATAAGTCAGCTATACCAACTACTTGCACAACTGAGGTCATTGTTGACAGGAAAGAGCTTATTGCCGCTCTTGAAAGAAGTTTGATACTTATAAGTGACAGAACACCGTCACCTGCAAGATGCTATTTTGAAAATAATTCTATAAAAATAAACTGCTCAACAAGCGTTGGAAAGATAACAGACGAGATAAAGGCTGATATAGCAGGTCCTGTTATCGAGATAGGCTTCAAGTGCAAATATCTTCTTGACCCTCTGAAGGTCATAAAGGAAGATAAGGTCAAATTGCAGATGAGCGGAAGTCTGCTGCCTATGAAGATAGTTCCGTGTGAGGGCGACGCTTATACTTACCTCGTTCTCCCTGTAAGACTAGCAAAGGAATAAGAATATGAAATATCAACAGATAGATGTAAATATAAAATCAGAGTTTATAAAGCTCGATTCTCTGCTTAAATATGCAGGTGTTGTGGAAACAGGCGGCATTGGCAAGGAGATAATCCTCGAGGAGAGAATCAAAGTAAATGGTGAGGTCTGCACAATGAGGGGAAAGAAGATCCGCCCCGGGGATAAGGTGCAGATAGACGAGATAGCTACAGAGATAGTGGTAAAATAAAATGGTGATAACCAAAATTTCCGCAGACGGATTTAAAAATCTCAAAAAAGTCGAGATATATCCTCATGAGAAAATGAATATTTTCTGCGGAAAGAATGCTCAGGGCAAAACAAATCTTATAGAAGCTATATGGCTTTGCAGCGGAGTGAGGTCTTTTCGCAACACAAAAGACAGAGAAATGATAGATATAAACGGACAGTTCATGAATATCGACATTTCATTTAAAAACAGCTTTCGCAGTCAGGATATACATTTTGCAATGGCAAGACCTAATGTGAGAGAAAAAAACGTCACCTTGAACGGCGTAAAGCTGAAAACTCCTTCAAAGCTTTTCGGAAGCCTTGATTGTGTTATCTTCACTCCTGAGGATCTGGAACTTTCAAAAGGCTCTCCCGAAAACAGACGGCAGTTTCTTGACCTTTCAGTGTCACAGATAAAAAATTCCTACAGCTCTGTTATCTCAAAATATGATGATCTTATAGAGCAGAGAAATATATTGTTAAAAAATATCTGTTACGGCAGATCAAAAAGAGAAGAGCTTGAAGTGTGGGATATCCAGCTTGCTCAGCTTGGGGCTTATATCTCGCTTTTAAGATATAATTATACCAAAAAGCTCGATATGTTCGCAAAAAAGCTTTATGAGGATATATCAGAGGGCAGAGAAAGGTTGGAGCTTGAATATTATTCCACTGTGTATTCAAATCTGGAGGGCAGAAAAGATTATGCAGGAGAAATGGCTGAAGAGTATTTAAGCTGTCTGCAAAATAATCTTGATGACGATATAAGAGCAGGATTTACACAGAAAGGCGTTCACAGAGACGATCTTGCGGGAAAAATAAACGGACTGGCAGTTAGACAGTTCGCTTCTCAGGGACAGCACCGTTCTCTTGCTCTTATTTTGAAACTTTCGCAGGCTTATATACTTGCCGAGGAGATAGACGACAGCCCGTGTATACTTCTCGATGATGTTTTGAGCGAGCTTGACCTATCAAGGCAGAAGTTCGTTATCTCGAAAATACACGATATGCAGGTCTTTATAACCTGCTGTGACAGGAATATCCCCTTTGACGAGAAAAGCCATGGAAAGATATTCAATATAGAAAACGGAATGATAGTTCAGGAGAATAAGTGATGTTTCTGCATTTAGGAAATAACTATTTAGTCAATACTAAAGATATCATAGGGATCTTCGATATAGAGAACACCTCTGTTTCTGCCAACACAAAGGAATTTCTTAATTTTGCGGCAAAAAACAGACGTGTTGTGAACTGCACATATGAAATGCCTAAAAGCTTTGTGGTGTGCCTTGATAAAGACTTTACGGAAACTGTGTATATAAGTCAGATGAGCTGTGCCACACTTTTGAAAAGAAGCAAAAGAATGCCTGAATGATGAATCAAAGATATAAGATTATAAGATAAAAAACCAAGTGATGAGGGGGTTATTTTTTGGAAAATAACAACGAGATCGAGATCCAGAACACCGAGGAAATATCCATGGTGGATAAGCAAAATGATTATAATGAAAATCAGATACAGGTGCTGGAGGGTCTTGAAGCGGTAAGAAAAAGACCTGGTATGTATATCGGATCAACAGGTCCAAAGGGACTTCACCACCTTGTCTACGAGATAGTTGACAACGCTATCGATGAGGCATTGGCAGGATATTGCACTGAGATAGAAGTAGAGATACTTCCCGGGGACATTATCAGAGTTACCGATAACGGACGTGGTATCCCTACAGGTATACACCCAAAGGAGAAAATATCTGCTGCAACGGTAGTTTATACCATTCTCCACGCAGGCGGAAAGTTCGGCGGCGGCGGATATAAGGTAGCAGGCGGACTTCACGGCGTTGGTGCGTCTGTAGTAAACGCCCTCTCGGAATATCTTGAGCTTACAGTTTATGACGGAAAACATATTCATTTTCAGAGGTTTGACAGAGGTAATTATTCAGAGCCGCTGAAAATAATCGGCGATACTGATAAAACAGGTACTTCCGTTCTCTTTAAGCCTGACCCTGAGATCTTTCAGGAAACAACAGTGTTTGACTATGAAACACTGCTTAAAAGACTTAGAGAACAGGCATTTCTTAACGCTGGTATAAAGATAATATTCACTGATAAGAGAAATGAAAGCGAGCCAGTGGGCGAAACTCTCCATTATGAGGGCGGTATAAGACAGTTTGTGGAGCATATCCACAAAACAAGAGGCGTTACTCCGCTTTCTGAGGAAGTTATCTATGTCAACGGCATGGAGGGCGATACTTTCGCCGAGATAGCTTTGCAGTATAACGATACTTATAATGACCTTATACTTTCATTTGCTAATAATATCCATACTCCTGACGGCGGTACTCATGAAACAGGCTTCAAAAATGCTCTTACAAAGGTAATAAATAACTACGGTAAGAAGTTCGGCTATCTTAAAGACGACGATAAGCTTCTTGGCGACGACGTAAGAGAAGGTCTGACGGCTATAGTATCCGTTAAGCTCACAAACTGTGAGTTTGAGGGACAGACAAAGGGCAGACTTGGCAATCCTGAGGTAAGACCTTTCGTTGACAAGATAGTTACCGAAAAGCTTATGAACTACTTTGAGGAAAACCCTACTGTGGCAAAGGCTATTTTTGATAAGTCCGTTCAGGCACAAAAGGCAAGAGAAGCCGCAAAGAAAGCAAGAGAGCTTACAAGAAGAAAATCTGCTCTTGAATCCTCTTCATTGCCTGGCAAGCTTGCAGATTGTTCAGAGAGAGATGCTTCACTCACCGAGATCTATATCGTCGAGGGAGATTCTGCGGGTGGCTCTGCAAAGGAAGGCAGAGATAGAAAATATCAGGCTATACTTCCTTTGTGGGGAAAAATGCTCAACGTAGAAAAAGCTAGGATAGATAAGGTATACGGCAATGAAAAGCTTATGCCTGTTGTTACAGCATTAGGAACTTCGATTGGCGAGGACTTTGACATTTCAAAGCTCCGTTACGGCAAAGTTATCATCATGGCCGATGCCGATGTGGACGGTTCTCATATCAGAACACTTCTGCTTACATTCTTCTTTAGATTTATGCGTCCTCTTATCGAGGATGGTCATATCTATCTTGCTCAGCCACCGCTTTTCAAGGTCGCAAGGGGCAAGCAGGTCAGATATGCTTTCTCAGACGCAGAGAGAGATCAGTATATTTCTGAGCTTTCGGGTGAAAACAACCTGAAGGTAAACGTTCAGAGATATAAAGGTCTTGGTGAGATGGACCCTGAACAGCTTTGGGAAACAACCATGGATCCTGAAAGAAGAACTATGATAAAGGTGACAATGGAGGACGCTGTTAAGGCGGACGAGATATTCACTATTCTTATGGGCGATAAGGTCGCACCAAGAAAAGAATTTATAGAGAAAAATGCAGAGTATGTAAAGGATCTTGACGTTTAAAGAAAGGATACTGCTTTGGATAACAACGAAAATAAAAATCTGGAAACAGAGCTTGAAGAGGTAAAGACAGAGGAAGCTGTTGAAAAGGCTGAGAAAGCTGTGGATAATGCTGATGAGGTGGAAGAAGCACAGATAGAAAAAGAGCCTGTTTTGAGCTTTGAGTATGATGTGAAAAACGAGGAAGAGGAAAGAGCTTTTTTAGCCTTTCAGAAGAAATTCGTTTATGCGCATAACTGGAAGATAACAGCGGCTTTTGGCGTTGTTGCGGTGCTTTTTATAGTGTCCATAGTGAGAAACCCTTCGGGATATCTTAACTGGGTGCTGGCGTTCATATGCCTTGCAATAATAGTTCTCACATGGTATAACACCAGAAGAATAAGAAAATATCTTATGCAGGCACTTAAACCTCTTGAGGACGACAAGTATGTTTTCACCCTCTATGACGACAGCTTCAAAATAGAAACGCTGCCGACAGAGGAGGAAAAGCAGGAGGAGGACTTTACTCCTGTTCCACCGAGGATAGTTGGTTTTGAGGATATCTCACTGAACGTTTTGGAAAATGACGAGATGTTTATTATAATACTCAAAAAAGAAACTATTTATGTGCTTGCAAAAAGAGTTATGAACGAGCAGCAGCAGGAAACTCTGAGAAAAACTTTTTCAGAGCTGCTTGATAGCGATTATGAAATGATAGATAATAAATAAGAACAGGATATGTTCTTTTCAAAGTAAACCGAAAGGTTAAAAAGGAGTGGATAAAGTGAGCGATTATAACGTTATTGACACTGATGTTGAAGCGATAATGAAAGAATCTTTCATTCAATATTCAATGGCGGTAATTGTATCCAGAGCCTTACCTGATGTAAGGGACGGACTTAAACCTGTTCACAGAAGAATTTTATATACCATGTATGAAAATGGTCTTACACCTGATCAAGCTTACAGAAAATGTGCAGATACGGTCGGATCTGTGCTTGGTAAATATCACCCACACGGTGACGCATCAGTTTATGACGCACTTGTAAGACTTGCACAGAAGTTCTCAATGAGATATCCTCTTGTTGACGGTCACGGAAACTTCGGTTCTGTTGACGGCGACCCTCCGGCTGCCTACCGTTATACTGAGGCTAAAATGGCTAAGATGTCAGTAAATATGCTGACAGATATAAACAAAACAACTGTTGATTTTCAGTCAAACTATGATGATAGACTGAAAGAGCCTGTTGTTCTGCCGTCAAGATTTCCAAATCTTCTCTGTAACGGCTCAGTAGGTATCGCTGTGGGCATGGCAACGAATATCCCTCCTCATAACCTCCATGAAGTTATCGAGGGCATGAAAACTGTCATGAAAAACCCTGACTGCACACTTGATGAGCTTATGCAGAGCATAAAGGGTCCTGACTTCCCTACAGGCGGTATCATCATGGGCAGGTCCGGTATCAGAGCGGCTTACGGCACAGGTCGAGGAAAGATAACACTGCGTTCAAAGACCTCTATCGAGGAGATAAAGGGCAGAAACTGCATTATTGTCACTGAGATACCTTACATGGTAAACAAGGCAAGACTTGTTGAGTCTATCGCTGACCTTGTTAAGGAAAAGCGTATCGACGGAATACATTATATAAACGATGAATCCGGCAAGGACGGAATGAGGATCGTTATCGAGCTGAAAAAGGACGCTAATCCGCAGGTAGTGCTCAACAAGCTGTTCAGCTATACACAGCTTCAGGATACTGTGGGCGTTATAATGCTTGCTCTTGTGAACGGTATCCCTAAGGTGCTGACCCTCAAGGAAATGCTTGAGCAGTATATAGACTTTCAGGTCGATGTTATCACAAGAAGAACTAAGTTCGACCTTAACAAGGCTAAGGAAAGAGAGCATATCTTAAAGGGTCTTGTTATCGCACTTGACAATATCGACGAAGTTATCGAGATAATGAAAACTTCTAAGAATATCCCTGAGGCTAAGCAAAGACTTAATCAGCGTTTTGGTCTGACAGATATTCAGGCTGACCATATCGCAAACATGACTCTTGGACGTCTGACCGGTATGGAAAGACAGAAGATAATCGACGAGTTGGCTGAGATTGAAGTCAAGATAGCTGACCTTGAAGATATCCTTGCAAATCATCAAAGAATACTTGATATAATCATTGAAGAGGTCGAGGCTATTCAGGATAAGTTCGGTGACGAGAGAAGAACTCAGATAGAAAATGTCAGCGGTGAAGTTGATATAGAAGACCTTATCCCTGTTGAGGAAAGCGTTGTTACCTATACAAATGCAGGATATATAAAGAGAATGCCTGTTTCAGAGTATAAGGCTCAGAAGCGTGGCGGACGTGGCGTAACGGGTATGAAACAGCGTGAGGACGATTATATCGACGAACTCCAGACCTGTTCTTCACATGACAATATACTCTTTATCTCCAATAAGGGCATAATGTATAAGCTCAAATGCTATGAGCTTCCGGAAGGCTCAAAGGCTTCAAGAGGCACAAATATAGTAAATCTTCTTGAACTGGGCGAGGGCGAGAAGATAGCCGCAATGATAAAAACTGCCGATTTTGACGAGGGCAAGTATATCGTCATGGTAACAAAGAACGGCAAGATAAAGAGAACTCCGCTGACTTCCTACAGAAATGTAAGAAAGAACGGTCTTATTGCAATCGGTCTTGATGAGGGCGATGAGATCGCAGGAGTAAGAATGACCTTTGGCGACAATGAGGTCATCGTTGCAACGCATAATGGTTATGCTATCAGGATAAGAGAAACTGACATAAGAGAGATGTCAAGAGTTGCTCACGGCGTAAAGGCTATAAAACTCAGGGGCAGCGACTATGTTGTATCAATGGCAAGAGTAAGAGAGGGTGCAAGCGTTCTCACTGTTGCTGAAAACGGTCTTGGCAGACGTGTTCCGCTGGAGTCTTATAAGGTACAGAACAGAGGCGGCTACGGTCTTATGAACTATAAGAGCGGCGGAGTATGCGGAATAAAGGTCGTTGATGATGAAGATGATATCATCATGATATCAACAGACGGCATTGTTATCAGAATAAGAGCCTGCGATATCAGTATGATGAGCAGATACTCCCGTGGCGTAAGACTTATGAGAGTCGGCGAGGACGGCAGAGTGGTTTCATTCACAAGAACTGAGCATGACGACGAAGCTGAAACAGCAGAGGTGGAAAAGGCTACTGCCGAGGAGATAGCAGAGGCACAGGCTGAGGAAAATGCTGAGGTCATTGAAGAGAATACCGAAAGCGTTGAGAATGAGGATTCTGAAAACACGGAAGAATAATATAAAAATCAAGTAAAGACAATATAAACGGGCGAACACTGTTCGCTCCTACATTGACTAAAAAAAATTAACGGACGGCTAAAAACCGTCCGTTTTTGTATTTAAGGCAACAAAAAAAGGTGAGCGGCACATGACCGTTCACCTTTTTGCATATCAAAATTACTTTGTTATCTTGTCCTTGCCGCCCATGTACATTCTCAGTGGCTCAGGGATATTAACTGTTCCGTCAGCATTGAGATTGTTCTCGAGGAATGCGATAAGCATTCTTGGAGGTGCAACAACTGTGTTGTTAAGAGTGTGAGCAAAATACTTTGTGCCGTCATCTGCCTTTATTCTTATGCCAAGACGTCTTGCCTGTGCATCGCCAAGATTTGAGCAAGAACCAACTTCAAAATACTTCTTCTGTCTTGGGCTCCATGCCTCAACGTCACAGCTCTTTACCTTAAGGTCTGCAAGGTCGCCTGAGCAGCACTCAAGTGTTCTTACAGGAATATCGAGTGAACGGAAGAAATCAACAGAATTCTGCCACAGCTTGTCATACCATGCCATGCTATCTTCAGGTTTGCAGACAACTATCATTTCCTGCTTTTCAAACTGGTGTATTCTGTAAACGCCTCTCTCCTCGATGCCGTGTGCGCCAACTTCTTTTCTGAAGCATGGTGAATAGCTTGTGAGAGTTTTTGGAAGCTCACCCTCTGGAATGATAGTGTCGATAAATCTGCCTATCATTGAATGCTCAGAAGTACCGATGAGATAAAGATCTTCACCCTCTATCTTGTACATCATGCCCTCCATTTCAGAAAAGCTCATAACGCCTGTAACAACGTCTGAACGTATCATGTAAGGAGGAATGAAATATGTGAAACCTCTGTCTATCATGAAATCTCTGGCATATGAAAGAATTGCAGAATGAAGTCTTGCAATGTCACCCATAAGATAATAGAAGCCGTTTCCTGATGTTCTTCTTGCACTGTCAAGATCAATGCCGTTAAAGCTTTCCATAATGTCAACGTGATATGGGATCTCATAATCAGGAACAACAGGCTCTCCGAATTTTTCAATCTCTACGTTCTCGCTGTCGTCCTTGCCTATAGGAACGCTTGGGTCGATTATGTTAGGGATAACGAGCATTCTCTCACGTATCTTAGCTTCAAGCTCCTTTTCCTTTTCAGCCATAGCGTCAAGCTCAGCACCGATAGCGGAAACCTCAGCTTTTACTTTCTCAGCTTCGTCCTTCTGACCCTTAGCCATAAGACCGCCTATCTGCTTGCTCATTACCTTTCTTTTATTTCTCAACTCGTCAGCCTTTGTCTTGGCTGCTCTGTATTCCTCGTCAAACTGAGCTACCTCGTCAACAAGAACGAGCTTTTCGCCCTGAAACTTCTTTTTGATGTTTTCCTTGACAAGCTCAGGATTTGTACGGATAAGCTTAATATCTATCATTTTACATACTCCTTTTAGCTGACGCAAAAAAATTTCCTTACGTCGCAATATTTATCCTTTTAATAATATCACTAAAAGGAGATTTTGTCAAGACAAAGCCCCTTTAAAACAGGCTTTTGAAACAGGTTTTGAGAGAACTTATTTCATAGATAAAATACTATCATGATATAAGTAACAGTGCGAATTTCATAAAAACTATTGACATTTTGTATCAAACGTTTTATAATTATAAGGTGAATGTGTTCGTTATGGGTGTATTGTGCCCTGACGGCAGAAAAGCCTCTGGGCTTAATAAATTTATCAGGAGGATTAAAGGTGCGAAAAGTTAAAAAACCCGTGTTTTTTATCGTGCTTTTGTGTATAATTGCATTTGGATATCTCACTTATGCAGGAATACATACTCAGTACGGAGATATAAAAACAAGCTATATCAAGGGCGTTGAAGATATCCGCTGGGGTATCGATATTCAGGGTGGCGTAAATGCTACGTTTGAACCTGCCGATAATTACGACGCCACAAAGGAAGAAATGGACGCTGCAAAGGCTGTTATCGAGCAAAGACTTGTAAGCCTTAATATCACAGACAGCGAGGTCTACGTAGACTATAAGAAAAATAAGGTAATGGTTTCATTCCCATGGCAGGCTAACGAAGAAAGCTTTGACCCTGAGGCTGCCGTTTCTGAGCTTGGCGAAACTGCAAAGCTTGTATTCAGAAAGGGTAAAGAAGAAAAAGGCGAGCAGGTGCTTACAGGAAATGACGTTAAAAAGGCTGAGGTAAGACAAACTCAGGACGAAACAACAGGAAATATCAAGTATGTTGTAAGCCTGACACTCAATAACAGCGGTAAAAAAGCTTTTGCTGACGCTACAACTGAGCTTGCCGGAAAAGGCTTTATCTCTATCTGGATGGACGATAAGTGCATTTCTGCCCCAAGCGTAAATTCAGCTATCACTGACGGCGAGTGCGTTATCGAGGGCAACTTCACATACGATTCCGCAAAGGCTCTTTCAGATAAGATAAATGCAGGTTCTATCCCATTCGACCTTAAAACAACAAGCACGAACATCATTTCACCTACACTTGGCGAGGGTGCAAAGAACGCAATGGTGCTTGCAGGAATTATCGCATTTATCGTTATCGCTGCATATATCATCATTATCTATAAGCTGCCGGGCTTTGTTGCGTCTATCGCACTTATAGGTCAGGTAATAGGCTCTATTGCTTGTATCACAGGTTTCTTTGGAAATATCGACAGCTTTACGCTGACTATCCCTGGTATCGCAGGTATTATCCTTTCTATCGGTATGGGCGTTGACGCTAACGTTATCACAGCCGAGAGAATAAAGGAAGAGCTTAACAACGGCAAGACCCTTAACGGAGCTATCGAGCTTGGCTATAAGAGAGCATGGAGCGCAGTATTCGACGGAAACATCACAGTAGTATTCGTTGCAATAATCCTTATGGGTGCCTTCGGACCTACAGACAGCGTTTTCGGAACACTTCTCAGCCCTGTATTCTCAGTATTCGGCGCAAGCACAGCAGGTACTATCTATTCACTTGGATATACTCTCCTTGTAGGTATCCTCCTGAACTTTGTATTCGGTATCTTCTGTTCAAGACTTATGCTTTCGTCCCTCTCAAAGTTCAAGTGCTTTAAGAAACGCAAGCTTTACGGAGGTGCTGAAATAAATGAGTAAAGAAAAAAAGACCCTGAATGTTGTGGGTCACAGCAAGATATTCTATTCCATATCATGCGCACTTATCGCAATTTTTGTCATTCTCACATTCGTTATAGGTCTTAACGTGGCTATCGAGTTCAAAGGCGGTACAGTTTTGACTTATACATATGAGGGCGATATAAAGACTTCTGACGTTTCAAATACCGTTTCTGACAGTATCGGAGATAAATGTACAGTAACTCTTGGTGAAAATACAGGAAACGCAGGAAAGACAGTAGAGATAAAATTCTCATCAACAAAGGGTATAAGCGACGATAAGCAGAATACCCTGAAAACAGCCCTTGAAAAGGACTTTCCTGATAATAACATAGAAGTTTATGAGTCAAACGACGTTGCAGCTTCAAGCGGTATGAACTTCTTCTTCAAGTGCCTTGCTGCTTGCGCACTGGCAATGGTCATCACTATCATTTATATCGGCTTCAGATTTAAAAAGATAGGCGGTATCTCAGCAGGTGTGTTCTCAGTAGTTGCCCTTGCACACGATATGTGCATGGTTTATGGCTGCTTTGTAATATGCAGATTTGACATCAACGCAAACTTCATGGCAGTTCTGCTGACTATCCTTGGATATTCTATCAACGCAACTATCATCATTTACGATAGAATTAGAGAGAATGAAAATCTCCTTGGCAACAAAATGGAGCTTGAGGATCTTGTAAACCTCTCTATTACACAGACAATGGGACGTTCTATCCATACAACTGTTACAACAGTTCTTGCTATGGCTACAGTTTGTATCGTCTGCATAATCTGCGGAGTAACATCTATCCTGAGCTTTGCTTTCCCACTTATCATCGGTATGATATCAGGTGTTTATTCTTCTAACTGTATCGCACCTACACTGTGGGTACATTGGAAAAAGCATCAGGCAAAGAAGTCACATTCAGGTTCAAAAACAGGCAGCGCAAAGAAAAAGGCTTCAAGAAGATAAAATTTTATGGACGGTATGTTAAACATATCGTCCATTTTTTTATGTGCTATTCTATTTTTAACACTCCATATCATGGATAAGTCCGCAGTTTCGCATGGAGATAGTTCCGTTCTTGCCTGTTATATAATGGTCAAGAACTGTCACACCTAAACATCTCATATATCTCATGACCTCACGGGTGAGAGTAACGTCCTCCTGAGAGGGGGTGTTGGGTGAGTCAGGGTGATTGTGGGCAAGGATAACAATATCAGTGCCGCTGTTGAGAACGGCTTTTGTAAGCTCACGAAAATCAACAGGGGTAAATCTCGCACCGCCTGCGGATATGTCTGTTACGCTCTTTATGTGAAAGCCAGAGTCGATACAAATTACCTTGAACTTCTCCTGCTTTTCGTTCCTGAAACAGTTATTTACAAAACTCAGCGCCGCAGATATGTTTCTAATGTCTATCCTGCTGTCTGTGACAGTGGAGCAGTAGTTTATAAGCTCTCTGAAAAATAAAAGTGAGTTTGCAGAGCTTTCGCCCATGTCCTTTACCGAAGAAAGCTCCTCCACAGAAGCGTTAAGAACGCTGTTTAAGCTTCCGAACTTTTTTATAAGCTCGTGCGCAATATCATTGGTGTTCTTTCTCGGCACAATGTAAAATAAAAGCATTTCAAGTATCTCATGCTCGGAAAAGCCTTTGAAATTTCCCGATTCTTTGAAACGCTTCCTCATTCTCTCTCTGTGACCGCCGTGGTCTGCTTGACTGCTCATTTTATCACCTCTTATACAAGTATAAAATATCCGCACTTTTTTGTCAATAAAAAAACATTGTGACTTTATTCTTTACAGATAATTTCAGCAAGAGGGTAAGCTAATAATATTTAGAAAATTTTATTAATAGATCACAAATAGCGTAAAATGCTAAAAAAACCTTCAGAAATATCAAAAGTGTCTGTGCGAAATGACGTTGAAAAAGGTTGTTTTTTTATGATATAATAAAATGGTAACTATTATATTATGGAGATGTTTTTATGACAGACCTGACGGTGGGAAAACCGTGGACAGTGCTGTGGAAATTTTCCCTGCCTATGTTCGTGAGCGTGATATTTCAGCAGATGTATTCCATTTTTGACAGTATCATAGCAGGAAAATTCGCAGGCGAGGACGCTCTTGCGGCAGTTGGTGCGTCTTATCCTATAACAATGATATTTATGGCGTTTGCAGTGGGAAGCAATGTTGGCTGTTGTGTGGTGATATCTCAATTCTTTGGTGGAAAAGAGTTCTCAAAGGTAAAAACTGCGTCAACTACTACTATAATTTCATGTACGATACTTGCAGCAGTGCTGACAGTTTTTGGACTTGCGTTCTCTACTCCTCTTATGAAAATGATAAACACGCCCGATAACATCTTCCGTGACGGTGAGCTTTATCTGAAGATCTATATCGCAGGTCTTATCTTCCTGTTTCTTTATAATGTGGGTACAGGTATTTATAACGCAATGGGCGACTCGAAAACACCATTGTATCTCCTTATCGGCTCATCAGTTGGAAACGTTGTTCTCGACTATGTGTTCGTGAAGTTCTTTAAATGGGGTGTGGCAGGCGTTGCATGGGCTACTTTTATCGCTCAGGGAGTGGCTTGCGTGTTCTCACTGCTTATTTTGGTGAAGAAAACCGCAGAAATTAAAACAGAGGATAAACCACCGCTGTTTTCAGGAAAAATACTTAAAAAGATAACCCTTTATTCTATACCTAGTATTTTACAGCAGAGTTTTATCTCAGTGGGAAATATCTTTGTGCAGTATCTTGTAAACAGCTTCGGCTCGTCTTGTATCGCAGGATATTCTTCTGCAATAAAGCTAAATACCTTTGCTATAACAAGCTTTACAACGCTTTCTAACGGACTTTCAAGCTTTGTTGCACAGAATTACGGTGCAGGCAGGAACGATAGGATAAAAAGCGGATATAAAGCAGGACTTGTTATCTCGGCTATCGTGGCAGTGCCTTTTATACTCTGCTTTTTCTGTATGCCAAAAACTATGATAAATCTGTTTCTTGACGACGGCGGAACAAAAGCCGTTGAGATAGGCACAACATTTTTGAGAATAATATCGCCTTTCTATGTGTTTGTGGGCATAAAAATAATGTCAGACGGAGCATTGAGAGGTAAAGGTGCAATGCAGTATTTTATGATATCAACTTTTACGGATTTGATACTCAGAGTAGTGCTTGCGTTCGTGTTGGCAAGACCATATGGGTCAACGGGAATATGGCTGTCATGGCCGATAGGTTGGCTTGTGTCAACAGTGCTGTCAGTGGTGTTTGCGAGAGTGAAAGTGATGAAAAAGACATTGAATGAGGAATGAGGAGTGAGGAATGAGGAATGGCAAAGCCAAACTGAGCTAAGCACCAATACAAAGTAAAAGCACCCACCGAGCGAAGCGAGCAAAAGGTCCAGGGGCACGCCCCTGGTCAGGGTCAAGGGGTGAAACCC
>ULRL01022046.1_pt1 | contig 20326 bp, 18 predicted proteins | sample 1955391 | NCBI WGS metagenome assembly ULRL01 (sample SAMEA4835681, study PRJEB28245) | human gut metagenome | biome: gut microbiome; material: fecal sample | place: Denmark | collected 2008
TACAAACATTAACAGTGCAACAGATGATGCAAGCAAAACAGTCAGTGAAGAATATCAGATCATTGAGCATGTGAAAGATCATTTTAACCATATTCAGGAGGAAATAGAGACTCTGGTAGCTACTTCCGAGGAGAATTCAGCTACGATTCAGAATATAACAGAAACGATAGCGGCACAGAATGATTCCATCAACAATATCTCCACTGAAATAGAAGAAATATCCAGTTTATCATTAAATCTGGAACAGCATTTTACCAAATAGGACAGAAGTAGAAAATGGGCGGATGAAACAGTTAAAAAAGCCCGCAGACCGTGTATTTACTAGGTCTGCGGGCTTTCGTGGCTCAAAAAGTATGTGGTAATATTTACTTCTTTTTGGTTTGATTTAAAATTTTTCTCATATTTTTCGTTAAGTTTCTTTTCCAAAATTCTGTAAATGACAAGAGCTGTTTACGAGTTATAATTTTATCGGAGTATATCAGATGAGTTGCCTAAATTGTGATGATTGGAAATTGTGTATAATAAACGGTTGTAATATATTAGTACCTTTGTACATATTGACATTGAAAATGATAGGTGTTATTTTTGAAAATGTAAATATGCATTAAAAAAGGAGAAGAATGAATGAAAAATGCAAAAAAAATTGTAAAAGAATGTTTTAGCATTATGCTTGTTGCAGCAATGCTAATATTGTTGCTGCCCATTCAGGCGTATGCAGCGCAGACAACACAGACTCTGAGGTCAACTTATGGTAGTACATATGGTCATGTAGGAACCTGTATTAATTATAGCCAGTTGACAAACCAGTCTGTATTAAATCATGTGAAATCACAGTATAATAGCATAACTTTGGAAAATGAGATGAAGCCTGACAGTTTACTTGGGGGATATGCAAATAAAATATCTGTTTCACAGGCAAAAAGTATGGGATATTATATTCCGGATAATTACAAAGAATCTACTGTCCCGAAGATTAATTTTGATACAGTAGATAAGGTGATGAAAATTTGTTATGAAAACGGCATTGGTATGAGGGCGCACACGCTTGTATGGCATAGCCAGACACCGCAATGGTTTTTCAAAAACGAATACTCAGCATCGAATGGATATGTTTCACAATCTGTTATGGATGCCAGAATGGAATTTTATATAAAGACAGTTATGAATCATGTTTATAGTAGTAGTTATGGAAGTTGTGTTTATGCATGGGATGTTGTAAATGAGTATCTTCATGCTACAAATTCAGGCTGGGAAGCTGTTTATGGAAAATGTGGAAATAGGCCGGCTTTTGTAAAACGTGCTTACCAGTACGCATATGATTGTCTTGATTATTATGGACTTTCTGGTAAGGTATCACTTTTTTATAATGATTTTAATACATATATGGAAGTAAATGATGTAATTACGATGATTAATTACATTAACTCTGACAAAAAATTATGTAATGGTGTTGGAATGCAGTCTCATGTAGGAACAACTTTTCCAAGTGTAGATTATTATACGCAGGCACTAAAGGCATTCGTGAATGCAGGATTTGAGGTACAGATAACGGAGCTGGATACTTCAAGTAAATCAATCTCAGATCAGGCGAATTATGTATACCAACTTATGAAAAATGTAAATTCTGTTAAAAAATCAGGGGGAAATATTTCGGGAATAACACTTTGGGGAATATCTGATGATGTTTCATGGATTTCAGCAAGCGAATATCCATTATTATTCTCATCGTTAAATGTGCCGAAGGATTCTTATTACAAATTTATCCAGGCATATAATGAATCAGGATTTGTTAATAGTTCAGGAAATAATAATCAAGGAGGTACTGGTACAGGAAGCCAGAATTATTCTACATTATCAGATGGGTGGTATTATATAAAAAATGTTAATGCCCAGAAATATCTTCAGGTTCAAGGAAACAAAGCCCAAAGTGGACAAAATGTTGAATTGGGAAGTGGAAATGGATCTTCGGGTCAGCGCTGGTATCTTTCAAATAAGGGAAGTGGACAGATAACACTAAAAAGTGAACTTGGATATATGCTTGACGTTACAGGTGGAAAGAATGCAGATGGTACAAATATACAAATCTGTTCAGAGAATGGTGCAACGGCTCAGACGTTTATGTTAAAGTCAAATGGAAATAATCAATATGGCATTGTAACTAAAACCAGTGAGGGCGCTAAAGGTCTTGATGCATCAAATAAAGGAACGTATGAAGGTACGAATGTACAACAGTATAGTTATTATGGAGGAATTAATCAGCTTTGGGTATTTGAGCCAATAAGATCTGATAATAATAATGGTACAATTGCCAATGGGTGGTATTATATAAAGAATGTAAATGCCCAGAAATATCTTCAGGTAAAAGACAATAAAGGAGCCAATGGGCAGAATGTTGAGATAGGAACTGGAACAGGCGTAAAAGGACAGAAATGGTATGTTACAAATACAAATGATGGCTATGTGACACTTAAGAACGGACAAGGCTATATGCTTGATGTACAGAATGGAGCCAATAATGATGGAACCAATATCCAGACCTATCAAAACAATGGTGCAGATGCACAGAAATTTAAAATCACCAATCTTGGAAATTCACAGTATGGTATAGTTACAAAGGTATCATCTGATAATAAAGGGATTGATGTATATAATTATGGGATAACTGATGGAACGAATGTTTGTCAATGGTCATATACAAAGGGAACAAATCAAAGATGGATATTTGAACCTTGCAATTAAGATAAAACACAAATAGTTACATAAAATCCCTTGACATCTATCTTACATTTATGATTCTGTTTTGACACTAAAAAAGCCCGCAGACCAGGTATTTACCAGGTTTGCGGGTTTTTGTGATAACACCTCCATTATTTCACTTTTGAATGTTTGAAAATTAGTGCATATCACCTTATTGAAAAGTTATCTTCTAATTTAAACAACAATAGGAGGAAGATGGCGCTGTTGCTTCACATGAAAAAACTGAGAGTAACAGTATCGCAAATCAGAAATCACTGATTAGAGATTTTCTCAAAAACAAAAATGATATTGAGGTTGTGCAGGAGTATGTTGATGATGCTTACTGTCGTGATATTTCAATTAAGATACGTTCACATCTTGAAATTAAGAGAAAGCAGAGTGATTGTGTTGGATATTATGTTTCCCGGAATGGATGGATTTGCGGTTGGCTCTAAGATTAGGGAGACTTCAATACCCATATTTTAATTGCAAGTGTCAAGGTAGAAAAGAATGACAAATTAAAAGGTCTCAATCTTGGTGCAGATGATTACATTGAGAAACCTTATGATGGAGAGACAGTTAGACAGTGGATATTATGAAAGATATATGTTATCAAAAGGCTTCTTGATATCCGGGAAAATGTAAGAGGCACAATCAAGACCACGGATAAGGATATAGCAAAGACAGGGCTTCTTGCAAAAGGATTTCGTGAAGCGAGACAGACAGCAGCCAATTCATTCCGTACTTTTGCTGACAAGCCGGAGGTGGATTATTCTCAGAAAGAGCAGAAACATCCCATTACAAAGGCAGTACTTGCTCACCTATGAAAGCAGTGAAAAAGATGCTTGTATCAATGGAACTGCATCTGGATGCTTCGATTGATATGATGATGGCTATGATGATATATACATGGATAGCGATTATGATTATGATCGGTATGACAGGGATAGTGATTATGCCGATGGTGTGGATGACGCAATGGATGAATTTGACGAGGATTGGTAAGTATGGCAGGCAAATAGTGAAAAAAGAAGCCGCAATGATATAATATTAGACGGGATAAGGAAGCAAGATACAGAAAATATGATATAGATAAAGGAGTCAGAAATGAGAGACCAGAAATTATATGAATCAGTCGGAAAATATATAGATAAATATTACATAGACAAGCCGGATGATATTAAACTGGATAAAGAAATGAAGTCTATATTTGATAGAATCTCGGAATTTAGAAAGAAAAAAGCAACAAAAAAATGTGATGCCGAAGAAGATGCAGATATTGAGATAGATGAAAGTGCAGTAGAATCGTTTGATGTTGAAAGTATACAGAAAACGAAAGCAACTGACTCTATGTCTTCGACATTGGCAACAAACCGTAATATAGAAAGTCTTATGGGGCAGATGGATGAGACATTTTCCCAAAGATTATTACGTTTAATTGATGAGAGAGGGATGACAGATTCTGAAGCATATAATAAAGCTTATGTGGATAGGAGACATTTTTCAAAAATCAGAAAAGATGTGAATTATACGCCAAATAAGAAGACAGTGCTTGCGTTTGCAATAGCATTAGAATTATCTATTGATGAAGCGAAGGATCTTCTAAATTCAGCAGGCTTTGCGTTTTCAAGAAGTTCAAAGACAGATATTATCGTAGCTTATTTCTTACAGAATAAGATATACGATATGTTTGAAATTAATGAGATATTAGATGCTTATGGGCAGCCAATTTTTGAGTAGGTGAAGTATATGCAGAAAAAGAAGAAGCGGATGTACGATGGAGGAAAAAGCGTACTTCATGTAAAAAATAGTGCAGGCGGTTTTTACAAAGTTAAGAAAACAGGAAGACTTGGAAAGAACTGCGTGCATTTTTCAGGTAGAGGAATATGTTCCAAATATGATAAATGGTGCAGTTCTGCAAACTGTCCCGGTTATGAAAAAAGGAAGTAGAGGATTGGAGATATGAAATTGTCGCCTATCATGCGACCAGCTCTGTTAGTTTCGTAGATATAATGTGATTACAATAAACCGAAGGAGGTAAATCACATGAATGCGGAATTAACAGAGCTGGTTTTTATTTTGGACAGAAGTGGTTCAATGGGTGGACTGGAGAGCGACACAATCAGTGGATTTAACGGGATGATAGAGAGGCAGAAAAAAGAAGGAGAAAAAGTTAATGTGACTACAATCCTCTTTGATGATGAAGTGGAAATCATTCATGATCGTTTCCTGATTGATGCAGTTCAGCCATCGACGGATAAAGAGTATTATGTCCGGGGATGTACAGCATTGCTTGATGCAGTAGGACAGGCAATTAACAAAATTGACAATGTGCAGAAACATTTGCCGGAGGAACATCGTGCCGGAAAAGTATTGTTTGTAATTACTACAGATGGATTAGAAAATTCCAGTACAGAGTTTAATTACAATGACATTAAGCGAATGATTGAAGCAAAGAAAGAATGTGGCTGGGAGTTCTTATTCCTTGTAGCAAATATTGATGCAGGCAAAGAAGCTGAAAAAATTGGTATTGAAAGAAACAGGTCAGTAACATATGAGAATGATCATGATGGAGTAGCACTAAATTACGAAGCTGTTGGCAGAGCAGTGAGAGGCGTTACAAAAAGCAGAACCTGCAGTATAGAACTTGATGATGCTTGGGCAGATGATATCACAGAATATCATGATAAGGCAGGAAAAAGGTAGGTGATATTTATGGTAGATGCAAGAGAAATGAAAAAGATACTTCGTAATAACGGATATGAATATCAAAGATGCAAAGGCTCACATTTTATGTATTCAAATGGTGTTTATACGGTTGCAGTTAATAAAGACCTAAATGCAATGGTGGCAAAAAGAATTATTAAGCAGTATCACCTGCAGGTAGCAGGTGTGTAAGAAGGGAGAACAATTTTATGGCAATGATTGTATGTCCACATTGTGGAGAACAGGTATCAGAAAAAGCAAAGAAGTGTGTGCATTGCGGTGCAATATTGATACCAGAAGAGAAGAAGCATTGCACAGAATGCGGTGCTGAACTTGAAGAGGGGATGACAGAGTGTCCGAATTGTGGCTGCCCGGTCGATGATATACTAGGGCAGGAGACAGATGAAAAGCCACAAAAGGTAGAGGCAACAGGGGTAAAGGTTGGCATTATGCAATGCCTAGCTTAATGCTAAAATATTGACAGAAATACTCAAAAGCAAGGTTATGAATTTCTTTCTCACAAAAACTAATGACTTTTAAATGAAAATAATTAAAGCTCGCAAGAAAATGCGATTATTTTGATTGCAAGAATAAGCGTTTTGCACTATAATTTAAAAAGCGAGTTTTTACTCAATTGTGACAAATATAACATGTCTATAGAAGAAGCCACGAGGTGTGAGAATGAGAGTAAGTTACAATAAATTATGGAAGTTATTGGTAGACAAAAAGATGAGTAAAGCCGATTTGAGAAAGGCTGTAGATATTGCTCCGAATACCCTTACAAAGATGCGTAAGGATGGAGAAGTGTCTATGAGTGTATTACTCAAGATTGCTACATATCTGGATTGCGATATTAGCGATATCTGTGAGTTTGTGAAAGATGAAGAATAAACCTTGTTGGAGAGTGCAAAATGGCAGAGTTAGTATATAGTGCAGGACTTACATCAAAATTGTTTTGGCTACAGGAGTCCAGAAAGACCGCAGGATATATCCTGGATGGATATAGTAAGGCGGATATCCGCAAGATAGTCTGGGAAGAGAATATCTATCAAGTAAAAGCAGAATATCGTGCATATGAGGTATTGAATGGTACTTATCGTAGAGTATTTGCTTTACCGGAAGCAGTGCTTCGGGCTTTTACCACTTGTGATGTGGAGACAGCAAAGATTTTAAACTTAATTGCAATTCTTATGGATAGCCGACTATTTTTTGAATTTCTTCATGAAGTGTATGATGAAAAGCTCAGACTTGGAGAAAAGGAAATCACAGACAGGGATTTGAATGTATTCTTTTCGGATAAAGCGTTGCAGAGTGATGTGGTGGCTGGATGGACGGATACAGCAGTACGGAAACTGAAACAGTGCTTTACTAGAATGATGTTTGAGGCGGGATTACTTGAAAGTAGTGCAAAACCAAGAACAATCAAGCCAATTCACATTGACTATCGTACAGAGGAATTGCTGACTGCAAATGGACTGGGAGAATACTTGAAAGCTGTGAAAGGAGTCTGAGCATGGCAAAGTTAAGTTTGGATGATAGACTGAATCAGATAGAAGACAAAATATCAGAGAAGTCGTTTAGAGAGAATAAAGGACTTGGAAATGAAGTCGGATATTATATATTCGATTATGATCCAAGAGAAGAGCTGTATGTGAGAAATCATATAGCATACCTTAAGGATAGAATAAACAACGGAAACAAAGATTTCAGAATAGTTGAGTTTGACCTGTTTCACCTGATGGTTGAGATATTGCAGGAGGAAGGCTATCTGGAAGCATTCTTTGATTTGGAAAAAGAGAATGGATTTTTTGAAATGGCAGACAGTCTTGTAGAAACATTGGGACTGGATGAGACAAATGAGCTGAATCTAATCATATCAAGAATATTGCAGGAAGATTTGACAGACAGTGTGGTATTTCTTACCGGAGTAGGCAAGTGCCATCCGATAATTGCAAGCCACAACATCTTAAATAATTTGCATCAGGTGCTTGACAGTGTACCGGTAGTGCTTTTCTATCCGGGAGAGTATAGCGGACAGGATTTGAAATTATTTGGAACAATGGATTCACACAACTATTACAGGGCATTCCGTCTGGTGTAGAGGAGAAAATACAATGCAGATTAAAAATATGTTTGAAAAGCAGATTGACCGTGACATCAAGGGTGTTATTAAAGTAGGCCAGTCGGATGAAGAAAATGTATATCAGGAATTAGATGAATATGTAGTGACCAAGGAACTTCTGAAGCATTTCAGGGATTTCTTTAACAATTATGAAAAAGGTGTAGATGGATATACAGATAAGATGGGTGTCTGGATTTCCGGATTCTTTGGAAGTGGTAAATCTCACTTTCTGAAAATACTGTCTTATTTATTGAAAAACAGCACAGTAGAAGGTAAAAGAGCCATTGAGTATTTTACAGATGGTAAAAAAATAGAAGATCCGATGCTTATTGCAGAGATGACAAAGGCTGGAACAATTGAGTCAGATGTCATGCTTTTTAATATTGATTCAAAGGGTTCTGCAAAGGTAGGCTCCGGCAAGGAGGCTATCGTTGAAGTGTTTATGAAGGTGTTCAATGAGATGCAGGGATATTGTGGTTCCATTCCTTATCTCGCAGAATTTGAACGTCAGTTGGATAACGAGGGCAGATTTGAAGAGTTCAAAGAGAGGTTCGAGGCGAATGCAGGAGCACCTTGGGATAAAAAGAGACAGGCATTTGCAGTTATTCAGGATAAAGTAGTAAAGACATTAGTCGAGATGGATTTCATGAGTGAGGAAGCAGCCCGCAACTGGTGCAAGAATGCAAAGGGTAACTATGACCTCAGTATCGAGAAGTTCGTATCACTTGTGCAGGAATACTGTGCGAAGAAAGGACCGAATCATCATGTTGTCTTCTTAGTTGATGAAATCGGTCAGTATATTGCAGATGATACACAGCTTATGCTTAATCTCCAGACAATTGTGGAAGACCTTGGAACAGCCTGCAAAGGTAAGGCCTGGGTTATCGTAACGAGCCAGGAGGATATTGATTCTATTACAAAGACAAAGGGAAATGACTTTTCTAAGATTCAGGGACGTTTTGATACGAGACTTTCTCTTTCAGCATCCAATGTTGACGAAGTAATCCGTAAGCGTGTGCTTGCAAAGAATGAGACAGCAACACAGACGCTCAGACTTCTCTATGAGCAGAAAGAATCAATTATCAAGAATCTCATTACATTTACAGCGGATACAGCGGACAAGAAGCTGTATGCAGATAAGGCGGATTTCGCAGACTGCTATCCGTTCATACCATATCAGTTCAATCTTTTAGGACAGGTACTTACTGCGGTCAGAACACATGGCGCAAGTGGAAAGCATCTGTCTGATCAGTCACGTTCTATGCTTGCACTGTTTCAGGAGTCGGCAATCAGAGTAATGGATAAAGAGGATGGAGTATTGGTTCCGTTTAGCTTTTTCTACAATCCATTGCATAAGTTTATTGACCACCAGCACAGTCAGGTAATCTCAGATGCAGAAAATAACAGTAAGCTGGATGAGTTCGATGTAGAGCTTTTGAAGGTTCTCTTTATGATTAAATATGTCAAGGAAATCAAGGCAAATGTAGATAATCTTACTACACTTATGATTTCCAATATTGATGACGACAGGATTGAAGTCCGTTCTAAGATTGAAGAATCATTAAAGAAACTGATTAAAGAGACACTTGTACAGAAGAATGGTGAAATATACATCTTCCTGACAAATGAGGAGCAGGAAATCAATAATGCCATCAACAATGAGTCAGTGGAGATGGGAGAAATCATCGGAGAAGCGTCTACAGTTATCTTCGAGGAAATCTATACAGAGAAGAAATATCGTTACAGCAGCCGTTACTTATTCCCATTCAACCAGAAGGTGGATGACCGATTCTTCAAGGGCAATCAGTCTAACGATATCGGAGTGACAGTTATTACACCTTATGGCGGAGATTATGCAGACTCTGCACTTCGTCTGCTTTCAGCACAGGAAAGCAGTGTGATTGTGAAGCTGCCAAATGACAGTACATTCCTTGATGAGATTACAGAATCCATCAAGATATATAAATTCCTTAATAAAAATGCGTCCGGAGCCAGAGGCAGCTTTGACAGCATCCGCAGGGCAAAAGAGGATGAGCGTATTGAGAAGAAGGACAGAATCCGAATCTTTATTGAGGACGCATTAAAGAATGCTGATATCTATGTAAATGGCGATAAGGCAACCATTTCAGCTAAGGAGCCGGCAACAAGAATTAATGAAGCACTCGGTAAGCTTGTAGCAATGAAATACAATAAGCTTACCTATATGGAGACAGCACCGGAGCTTTCAGATATCAGTGCCATCTTTAAACACAGCGATGGTCAGATGAGCTTCCTTGGCACAAGTGATACCACACCGAATAAGCTTGCTTTAGAGGAAGTGGTACAGGTAATCGGATTAAATAATGCCAGACATATGAAGACATCCCTTAAGTCATTACAGGATAAGTTTGGTGCAGCACCGTATGGATTTGATCAAAAGGATGTGCAGTGGCTTGTTGCAATGTTGTTCAAGCTGGGAAGAGTGTCTCTTACTCTTAACAGTCAGAGTCTGTCATTGCTTTCAACGAATGCGGATGAACTGGTCAGATATATTACAAAGCGTGAACATGTAGAGAAACTCTTGATAGATATCAGAGAAAGAGCAACGGATGGACAGATTCGCTCTGCAAAAGAAGTTATGAAGGATTACTTCGGATTTACTGTATCCAGCGATGATGATGACAAAATCATGAGCAGCTTCAAGAGCAGGGCAAAGGATAAAGTTGAAGTATACGATGACATCCTTGTAGAGTACAGAATCAATCCGAAATATCCTTGCAAGCGACTGATGGAAGAGGCAAGAAAGAGGCTTGCTGAAATCCTGGATATCAATGAGCCTACAGAGTTCTTCAAGACAGTAGATAAGAAGAGAGATGACCTGCTTGATGATGCAGAAGATACTGCACCTGTATTTGATTTCTTTAAGGGAGACCAGAGAAAGATTTTTGAAGAGTCAGTGAAGAACCTTGCATATTTTGGCAACAGTAAGACATATGTAAGTGACCAGGAGTTATTAAAAGTAGTCGAAGAGATAGAGACTATCGTGAAGGACAGCAAGCCTTTCGGTAAGATTCAGAGATTACCGGAATTAAATAAGAAATTTGAAGAGCTTCATATGGGATTGCTTGAAAAGGAAGCAGCTATCATGGATCCATTAGTACATGACGACTTCCTTAAAGTGAAAGAAGTATTGGATACTAAGCCATTTGCAGAAGTACTCCGTCCTCGTATCAATAAGAGATTTGAAGAAATCTGGGAGAAACTCAGAACATCCAGTGATATCGCTGCAATTAAGAATATCAAGCTGGAAAGTGATACTTTAAAAATCAAGTGTCTGGATGAGATAGATGAATATGAGAGGGCACATCAGCCTGCACCGGAACCACCTGTTGCACCGGTAGTACCCGGTAAAGAGCCGATTGAATCTATTCCAGCACCGACTAAAGTAAAGACAAAGAGACGTAAGAATATTTCCATCAGCAATGTGGCAGGAGCTAGAACATATTCGATAGAGTCAGAGCAGGATATTGATAAGTTCCTTGCCGAGATGAAGCAGAAATTGATGAATGAACTGGAAGAAGATACAATAATTACATTGAGTTGATAAGCTTGATTGGAGGATATAGCACATGAACAAAAATGCAATTAAGAAATTTGCAATAGATGCAAGAAATAAGCTGATAGCATCCGTTACGGACAAAGCTGGTATGCTTGGGATCACACCGGATAATTGCAGTGAAGTAATCACAAAAGGTGCAGATTTTGAGGTATACAAAACAGCAGCAGGAACCGAACTGACACTTAATAAAAAACAGTGTGAGCAGAGAAGAAAACTGGTAGACCAGATTCATGCAAGAGGCTTTGAAGCGGTAGTGGAAGAAGTGGCATATACATGGTTTAACAGAATCTGTGCCATTCGTTTTATGGAAGTGAACGACTATATGTATCCTGTAAGAGTTCGTGTGCTTTCTTCCGAAAAAGAAGGAAAAAATGAGCCTGATGTGGTAACTATGGCTCCAGATATTGACTGGGATTTCACTGATAAAGAGAGAGAAGAAATCATTGATGCCAAGATGAATAACAGGCTTGATGATTTATTCAGAATGCTTTTTATCAAACAGTGTAACCTGCTTCATGAAGTGTTGCCGGGACTTTTTGAAGAGACAGAAGACTATACCGAAATGCTTCTTAACATCTCATTTACAAATGAAGATGATGTGATTCGTATGCTGGTAGATGGTATCGATGAAAAGGATTTTAACATCACAACTGTTGATGAGGATGGCAAGGCAGCAGGACAGGTAGAAATCATCGGCTGGTTATATCAGTATTACAATACAGAGCCTAAAAATAAAGCATTTGCCAAGAAAGCCAAAATCACAAAAGAAGAAGTGCCGGCAGTTACACAGCTTTTTACTCCGGACTGGATTGTACGATATATGGTTGAAAACAGCCTTGGCAGAATGTGGGTAGAAGGACATCCGGATGATGAATTGAAAAGCAAATGGAAATACTATCTGGATGAGGCAGAGCAGGAAGAGTCTGTGCAGCAGGAACTTAATAAGATAAAGGCAGAGTATGCAACTTTAAAGCCAGAAGATATAAAACTTATTGATCCTTGTATGGGTTCAGGACATATTTTGGTGTATGCATTTGATGTATTTATGCAGATATATGAAAATGCAGGATGGTCACAGAGAGATGCTGCACAGAGCATTATACAAAATAATATATACGGACTTGATATAGATGACAGAGCTGCACAGTTGAGCTATTTTGCAGTGCTGATGAAAGCAAGACAGTATGATAGAAGAATCTTGACCAGAAGTATAGAACCGAATGTATATGCTGTGCAGGAGAGTAATGGTATTAATCGTGGTCAGCTTAAATACTTTGGCGCTGGATTGACAGATGTAGAGAAGAATGCAGCAGTATCGCAGATGGAAGGACTACTTAATACATTAAATGACGCAAAAGAATATGGCTCTTTGCTTAATGTTGAAGATTATGATTGGGTGCTGTTAGAGAAATTTATAGATAAAACAGATACAGAAAGCCAGATTTCTTTTGATACATATGGATTGGATGAGACTGCAGAACAGTTGAAACAATTGATTAGAATTGGCAAGGTGATGGCACAGAAGTATGAAGTTGTTGCTACTAACCCACCATATGCTGGAACAAGTAATCTTAGTGCAAAAGTAAACAATTTTGTGAAGAAAAATTATCCAGATAGTAAGGCTGATTTATTTGCAGTGTTCATTGAACGTTGTGGGGAGATGCTAAAGAAGAACGGGTATCAGGCGATGATTACGCAGCATTCGTGGATGTTTTTGTCTAGTTATGAGAAACTTAGAGAAAAATTATTGCGTAAAGAATTGATTAACCTTGTGCATCTAGGAGCACATGCCTTTGATGAGATAAATGGTGAAGTTGTACAAACATCAAGTTTTGTATTTTGTAATGAAAATGAAGCAAAATATAAAAGTACTTTTCTTCAACTTGTGAGTGGAAAAAATGAAGATGCAAAAGCAACATTGTTTTTATCTGGAAATTGTAGATTTTATAAGACAAATAAACAACTAGGTGAGATTAAAGGAACTCCATATACTTCATATTGGGCATCGGATATTGTTTTGGCTGCCTTTAGAACGGCAAAGCTCGTTGGTGAAATATCAGAACCTCGTGTTGGAATGGCAACAGCAAATAATGATAGATTTGTGCGCCTTTGGTTTGAAATAAGTATAGGAAAATTGGGGTTAAATATTTTATCAAGAGAAAATGCAATTGAGAGTGGAAAAAAATGGTTTCCGTTTGCAAAAGGTGGAGAACAAAGAAAATGGTATGGAAATAATGATACAATTGTAAATTGGGAAAACGATGGATTTGAAATACAAAACTTTAAAGATGAGAAAACAGGACGAATACGGTCCCATAATTATAACTTAGATTATATATTTCACTCAGCATTAACATGGACAGTAATCGGAACACAAAAGACAACTTTCAGATTTTGCCCGGTTGGTTTTTTATATTCTAATAGCGGGTATGGAATGTTTTGTGATAATGAGGCAACAAAATATTATCTACTTGGATTTATGAATTCAAAAGTGGCTATGTCACTTTTAAATATACTTTCACCGTCAATGGGATTTGAATCTGGTTATCTTAGAAAGTTACCAATTGTTGAATCAAATCACATGGACAAAGTTGTTAATAAAGTGAAAAAATGTATTAATGAAAGTAATATTGACTGGGATTTATTTGAAACCTCATGGGATTTCAAATGTCATCCTTTAATATCTGTCATTCCACAGAACAGAATAGTTTTTGATGATACAACAGATATTGATTTAGCAGAATGTTACACCTGTTGGGAGAATGAATGCAACGAGCGTTTTAATCAACTCAAAGAAAATGAGGAAGAACTGAATCGCATTTTTATTGATATTTATGGTTTACAGGATGAATTAACACCAGAGGTAGAAGATAAAGATGTCACAGTACGAAAAGCCGATTTACAACGTGATATTAAGAGTCTGATTTCTTATGCTGTTGGCTGCATGTTTGGACGCTATTCATTGGATGAGGAAGGTCTTGTTTTGGCAGGACAGCCATTTGAATCACATTTCTTAGAAAGTTCAGCACCAGTTTGTGGAACTGGATTTGAGGGAGCACCAGTGGCATCCGTTCCAATAGGTGAGTTTTATTACAAGACAGATGATGGTGTGAAAAAATGCACTTATAATCCTGACAAAGATAATATTATTCCGATTAGTGATGAAGAATATTTCTCGGATGATATTGTTTTAAGATTCTGTGAATGGGTGAAGATTGTATATGGTGAGAAATCATTGGAAACAAACCTTGATTTTATTGCAAAAGCACTTGGCAACAAAGGAAACACAAGCAGAGAAGTAATCAGAAATTATTTTTTGAACGATTTCTTCAAGGATCATTGCAATACTTATTCTGTTACAGGATCTGGTAAGCGTCCTATTTACTGGATGTTCGACAGTGGAAAGCAGAATGGCTTTAAGGCACTTATTTACATGCACCGTTATGATGCTGACACGGTCGGCAGAGTAAGAACAGATTACTTGCATAAAGTACAAAAATATGTTGAGACTGCAATGCAGAGTGCCCAGTATACAATTGACAATGCAACATCTGCATCAGAGAAATCAAAAGCTACAAAGGCAGTAACAAAATACACAAAGCAGCTTGCAGAAATGAAGATATATGATGAAGCAATTGCTCATGTAGCCAATCAGAGAATTGAGATTGACTTGGATGATGGTGTAAAGGTAAATTATGCGAAGTTTCAAGGGGTGGAAGTAGCGCAGGAAGGTAAGAAAGCATTAAAAGTAGATTTGTTGGCAAAGATATAGAGTGAAAGAATGAGGTGAATTAAAAATGAAAATCAAAAAATTAACATTAAATAATTTTATGGCTTTTGAAAATGCTGAAATAAATTGGTCTGATAATATCAATATTATCTGCGGTGAAAACAGTACCGGAAAAACAACACTTTTAAAAGTAATGTATTCTTTGATAAAGCCACTTAGTAGTGGAGGCAAAGATAATCTTACAAAGGAGATGGAAGAACAGGTTTTTGTCAAAAAGATCCAAGGTGTATTTCGACCGGATGAAATGAAAATTGGCAGACTTGTAAGTCGAAAACAGGGAAGTAACCGAACGGATTTTTCTATTGATTTAGAAAAGAAACAAAAAATCTCAGTTGGATTTGGAAATAGGCAGGAAAATCATGCAGATGTTTCTATAATACAGGAAGAAAAAACAAAAAAATATGATGTTATATACATTCCTACAAAAGAAATGATTTCTACGGTAGAGCATTTTGTATCTTTATATGATGAATATCATATAGATTTTGAAGAAATGTATTATGATCTTGCAAAACTTTTAGACAGACCACTTTCAAAAGGTCCTAATACTACGGAGCAGAATCAGGTATTAAGCAATCTCGAAGATATTATGAAAGGACAAATTGTACAGAAAAACAAGAAATTCTATTTCAAAATAAAAGGTGAAGGTGAATTTGAGATGGGATTACTTTCAGATGGTTACAGGAAACTATCTATGATTATATATATGATTCTTTCTGGAAGTTTGAATAAAAATACTATCTTATTTTGGGATGAACCGGAAACAAATATGAACCCTAAAATGATTCGCCCGATTGTACAGGTGATGGTAGCCTTAGCTCAGATGGGAGTGCAGATTTTTGTTTCCACACATGATTATTTTATTCAGCAAGAATTTAATATGGTAGCCTCATATTCTGAGCTAAATCCTAAAAAACTTGATATCAAGTTTATTTCATTATTTAGAGATGAAAAAACGAGGGACGTGCACTATGAGATGAAAAATTCAGCGTCTGATTTGGAACATAATGCAATTATGCAGGAGTTTGATGCAATGTATGATAGAGAACAGGGGATTATTTATGGAGAATAACATAAAGGAAGAAAGCAGATTAAAATTTCGGTTTGCAGAAAATGATACAGTGATAAAATTTGATGATACAAAATTTTATCGAGATTACTTTAATAAATTGCCAGAAGCAAAAGGTGTTGATTTTATTTCTGTTGCTAAAGATAAGATTGCATTTATAGAAGTAAAAAACTGTACCGGAGATGAAGGTAACAATCGGTGGAGAATTGCTCCGGATAACCGAAAACGCAATACAACCAATACATCCGTTGACGTGGAAGGACGTGACAGCCTGGATATTGAAATAGCACAGAAAACAGCAATGACAGTAGCAGCTTTGGTTGGAGCAAAATCCTTTGGAAATACAAAAGAGTGTTTGAGTGAATTAAAAGAATATATTCAATTTCTGTCAGGAGATAGCTTTTCGAATGATTCAAAAAAGAAATATGTAGTATTGTTTCTGGAAGGTGATTTCGGCACAAAAACACGGACTAAAAAGATGATTATGCAGAAATTGCAGGACAGTATAAATAAAAAACTTCGATGGATCAATTGCAGAGTATCTGTTGTTGATTCCGATACATATGATCCGAGAATATTTCAGATTGTAAGTTAAAAGTCGATAAATAAAGTGTCCTTCAGAAAATTACATTACTACTTATCGAACACTTTATTGGACACTATCGGACACTTTTTTGAGGCTATCGGATACAAAGTGTTCAATAAGTATCCGGTAGTGTCCGATTAGTATCCATTAGTGACTACTTACTGGATACTATTATCATACTGATTGAATAGATGTAATTTGTGCAGAGACTATCTGCACAAATGGATTAGAAGGTGAAATATGGATTTACAGAACATACAGGATCAATTAAATACAGAATTTGCCAAGTCAGAGACAAGAATCATATTCTGGTTTGATGATAAAGGTGAATATGAGGATGAGGTATCGGAACTGCAGCTTGGTGATGTAAAGCTACACATTCTTGATGGTACAAACTGGCTTTATTCAAAGTATTTATTAAACGAAGAGGATAAAGAGAGTAAATATCTTGTCTATGCAGCCTTTGCAAAGCCAAGTGATGCAGAGAATCCGCTCGCAGATACGTATTATTACTCAACACCTTATTATACAGACAGAGTGTCGCAGATGTCTCAGGAGATTGGCATTGATAATCGCTTTAAGGAGCATTTATCGCAGTATGGTAATTTTTGGAAGAATAAGCATCGTATTGAGAAGTTCAAGGAACTTGGAATTGACCATTACAATGCTCAGACGATTGATATTGGTTTGATTGCTGTACTCACGGATGTAAAGACTCCAAATTTTGAGGAAGTAGTTAAGCAGATAATGCTCGGTGACAATGAAAAGTATTTTAAAGCATTGGATGATAATGGATTGACTGAAAAGTTCTGGGAACTATGCGAAAAATTCTTTGGATATCAATCTGAAAAGCCAAACATGGATGATTTGTCTGCTTGTATGATATTAACATATGCGTCATCTACATTAAAGGCAACAGTTCCGGAAGCAATGAGGACTTATATTCTTAAGAAACGCAATGATGTTGTGGTCTTTATCCGTAATATCATGGACAATGTGAATTATCAGGATGCCTATGACAAACTGGTGGAAAGAATAGATAAGTCATTGCGTTTTGTGACAAGAATACAGGATGGATTAAAGAAAGATGTGGAGAAGAAAAAAGATAGTTCTCTCCAGATGTCTGACATTTTTGCATGTGATGCTTTTGCCGGGTTAGATGACATTATTATTGACTGGGCACTGGAACAATTAAATGATGAAATCCTTGATGCGCAGATTGATGGACTTAACATTGCTCAGGTAGCTGACCAGAGAATGTCTAAGGCATATCATTATAGCGAAAGATACAAGAATGAATATACGACTATCAAGTATGCATATTTGATGATGAAGTCTGTATCACTTATGGAGTTTTCAAGTGATATTAAGACATTAGTTGAAAATTATCAGAAAGAGTCATATTTGATAGATTCATATTATAGATGGTTTTATTATGCATATGATCAGATTGAAGATAACAGCAAATTTTCTGATGTAAGACAGAGAGTAGAGAATATTTATGCGAATACATATTTGCAGAAGATAACACCGAAGTGGAATGAAAATTTCACAAATGATGTAATGAATGCTACAGTCCTGCCGAAGCAGGAAGATTTCTATAAGCATTATCTTAGAGGCTACGATGGAAAGCAGAGAGTCATTGTTATTATTTCCGATGCTTTTCGATATGAGTGTGCAAAGGAACTTTTCAGCAGATTGGAATTGGATGAGAAGTGTACACCGAAGATGGAGTGTATGCTTAGTTGCCTGCCTTCTGTTACATCAGTTGGAATGGCGAGTCTGCTTCCGCATAAAGAGATGCAGGTGGATGGCAACTTGAATGTGACTGTTGATGGACAGGCATGTGCAAGTATGGAGCAGAGAGACAAGATACTGAAATCTTATAATGAAAATAATGTGGCATTGTCATTTGATGAAGTGGCAAATGCAAATCAGACTCGAATCAGGGAATTGATTCAGGGCAAGAATATCGTGTACATCTATCACAATCAGGTGGATGCAAGAGGAGACAAGCCTGCAAGTGAGAATGAGGTATTCAATGCTTGTGCAGAGGCGATAGAAGAGATACATAAGTTGGTTAAGAAACTGACTGGTTATGTATCGGCACCAAAGTTTTTCATAACTGCAGATCATGGCTTCTTATATAAGAGAGACAGATTACAGGAGTTTGACAAGGTAACTTATCCAAAGGATAAATGCCTTTATACAAACAAGAGATTCCTCATTACAGAAGATGCAGTAAATGAGCAGGGAATCATGGCAAGAACAATGGCATATCTCAATAAACTTTATGTGGATACTCCGGTAGGAGCAGATATTTTCAAGGTTGCCGGAGGTGGACAGAACTATGTACATGGTGGTACGTCATTGCAGGAGATGATAGTTCCGGTCATTGAACTTACAACGAATACAAGAGGTGTAGCATACGATTATGTAGATGTTGTTCTGACATCTGTTACCCGTAAGGTGACAAACCTTATCACATACTTTGATTTTATTCAGACAGAGAAAGTCACAGACACCATGAAAGCAAGAAGTATCGTGGCTTACTTTACTACGGAAGATGGCGAAAAAATCTCATTTGATGTGCCTATGATTGCCAATAGCAGGGAAGAAGCACCGGAGAAAAGAACCTTCCACGAGAAGTTTACTTTGAAGTCAAGAGAATATAAGTATGGTGATAAGTATTATCTTGTATTGGCAGATGCTAATGACGAGAAGAATATCTTGCAGCAGTATGAGTTTATGATTGATATTGCGTTTGTTGATGATTTTGGATTTTAGGATGGAGGAATTTTATGGATAGTAGATGGATACAAGGCAGAATAGAAGAATATAGTTTCTATAGGCTTGCTAAACAGATATTGCCTAAGTCAGAATTTCCTGTTCTTTCATACCCAATTGCTAAAGAATCTTTGATGTCATCGAAAATGGAATCAATGAGAGAGAAAATGATACCGCAGTTTTTGTACATAACCAAAAAAGAGGAGCAGGCAATTTTTGATGGAACATGGAATGAAAATACAAATTATGAGCATGAAATTATGAAATATGGTTTTTATTTTGTGGATGTTCCGTTAGGATGCTTGGACATATCTTTTAAGAGTTGGTTTTGCGATCAGATTATAGACGCTATGCTTAAGCCATATTATACAGAAGATGATGGAAGTATTTGTTTTTCAAAGCGGCTTTTAGTAAAGGCTGTATTTTGCATATTACATGAATATGGTCATTACGTTGATTATAAAAAGTTTAATTCAAAAAAAGAATTAGCCATGTGGATTTATAAAGCAAAGGAACCATATAGAAGAATCGATACTTATGTATGTAAAATGAACCAAGAGGGACATCTTACAGAAGAATTATTATTGGAGCGACGCCGTGTGTATAGATGTTGCAAAGATGAATATTCGGCAGATCAGTATGCGTTAAGCCATTTAAATGAAATGATAGATAAGGCAATTGACATTATATGGGACGAAGGAGATAGAATCAATGAGTGAGTATTCAGAAACCGATGATAGACGAGAAATTATAAAGCAGAAACTCCGTCAATATTATGATGGTCGCATTGTTCGTAAGGATTTAACAAAATCAATTCGAGAAGGAGCCAATGTTCCTGTATATGTACTGGAATATCTTCTCGGACAGTATTGTAATTCCGATGATCAGGAGATTATTGACGAGGGAGTAGACAATGTGAAGCGTATTCTGCG
>ULRL01006953.1_pt1 | contig 19329 bp, 19 predicted proteins | sample 1955391 | NCBI WGS metagenome assembly ULRL01 (sample SAMEA4835681, study PRJEB28245) | human gut metagenome | biome: gut microbiome; material: fecal sample | place: Denmark | collected 2008
TAATTTTCAAGGTCCTGTGCTCTCTTTCAAGCGGCTTTCCTTTTAAGCTTTTCGCTTTCAGTTTTTTGCCGTCTCTCTCGAGCGCTTGACTATAATACCACGTACAACCCCTTTTGTCAACACTTTTTTGAAAGTTTTTTTAAGTTTTTTTCGAAAAACTACATCTATATGTTACGCCTTAATTCAAACACAATATATAGTGTATCTCCGAATGGGCATTTTTGCATTTACATGCCCATATACATGGCTTACGCAAACTATTTTACGAAATTTTTTTGAAAAAATCAAGAAAAACTTTTTGAAAAGGTGGTCTTAAAGTTGCAAAAGCCCCTCTCTGTACCCCAAAGCTTCAAGCACATCTTCTTATATATCTGGCGCATCAGTGTCCTTTCACTTCTGAACCTCCTCATAATCTTTCTGATTTTATCCGAAAAAAGTTTTTAAAACACTTAAAATCGCCGTGAAGTTATCGTAAAGCTTTACAATGCAACCCTATATCTTCTTATATATAGTTATAGGAAGACGCGTTTTTTGCGGTTCTGCTTTTCTCTTTATATATAGAAGAAACGCGCTGCGGTCATCCCACAACGCGTTTCTTCTATATATATAAGTATACTTTATGCTTTTGCCGCCTCGGCCTGCTCCGCTTTCGCCTTTTCCATCATCTTATGGTGCACGATAAGGTAGCACACAAAATGCGCGGCCGCCGTCACGGCCCACGTCACCGGGTACGAGAGGAACAGCATGAACAGCGTGCGGTTCATCTGGAAGACCGTCAGGATCCACACCACACGCAGCGCACACGCACCTGTAAGCGATACAATCATCGGCATGATCGAATACCCCATACCGCGCAAAACGCCCACGTGCGTGTCCATAATGCCGCAAAGGAAGTACGGTACGCACACAATGAGCATACGCTCCAAACCGTACTGGATAACCTCCGGGTCAGACGTATATATAGAAAGTAAAGGTGTGCCCAGCAAATACGCGCCGCAGCCGAGCACAACGCCCGTCACGGTCACACACAAAATGCAGATGCGCAGAATTTTCGCCACGCGGTCGTATTTCTTCGCGCCCATGTTCTGCCCGGTAAAGGACAGCGCCGTCTGGTAAAACGCGTTCATCGCAGTGTACACAAAGCCCTCAATGTTGGCCGCAGCCGTGCTGCCCGCCATAACGGTAGAGCCGAACGAGTTGATAGAGGACTGAATGAGCACGTTCGAAATGGAGAACACCGCGCCCTGCATGCCCGCCGGCAGGCCGACACGCATCATGCCGAAAAACTTATCTTTATAGATATGCAGCTTATGCAGCTCCAAACGGTAAGAAGCGTTCGTTTTCATCAGGCAGATGGCCACAAGTCCCGCAGAAATCACCTGCGAAATGACCGTCGCAATGGCAACACCCGCCACGCCGAGATGGAACACAATGACGAGGAACAGATTCAAAATGACGTTTACAACGCCCGCAATGGTCAAAAAGTACAGCGGGCGCTTTGTGTCGCCCACAGAGCGCAAAATCGCCGCGCCGAAGTTGTACAGCATCATCGCCGGCATGCCCACAAAGTATATGCGCATGTAAAGCGCCGCCTGACCCAAAACGTCCTCCGGGGTGCCCATCAGGGTCAGCAGCGGCTCCGCAAACGCAACGCCCACGGCAATCAATATAACGCCGCTCACAAGACTTGTCAGCACAGAGGTATGTACGGTCTCGCTCAGCTGCTTTGCATCCTGTGCGCCGTAATAGCGCGCCACAAGCACGTTTGTGCCGATGGAAAGGCCGATGAACACGTTGATGAGCAAATTGATAAGCGCGCCGGTAGAGCCCACCGCCGCCAGCGCCGTGTGGCCGGTAAAGCGGCCGACCACCACAATATCCGCCGCGTTAAAAAACAGCTGCAAAACGCCGGAAAGCATCAGCGGCACCGCAAAGCGCAGAATTTTGCCCAGCAGCGGACCGTTGCACATGTCGATCTCGTAGGACCGCTTTCCTTTTGCCTGTCGTTTCGCCATAAAAGCCTGTATCTTTTCTTTCATATCAGTAACCGACCTCCTCACCGATGAGAATGACATGAATTCTGCCCTTCACGCGCTGGCGTGCCAAAACCGTGTACATCGCGCAGATGCGATTTTCCGAGCAGCAGCCCGCGCACAGCTCGCCGTCCGTGCCGGGACACGCTCCGTGCGTGCACGGCGTGTCCAAATTCAGCCGCATGGCATTTGCGGGCGTCGCACAGCTTTTCACGCGTTTTGCGGCGTCGTCTATATCGCGCACAATCTTGTTGCACCCCGCAAAAACCAGCACCTTTTTCGGGCCGAACAGCATCGCCGCCACGCGGTTGCCGTTGCCGTCTACATTATAGAGCTCTCCGTGCTCCGTAACGGCGTTTGTGCCCGTCAAAAACACATCAGAGGAAAACACCTCACGGTACAGCTTCTCGCGCTCCTCGGGCGTTTTCGCGGTTGTTCTGTCCAAAAATTCATAGTCCCCGCAGCGCATTAAATCCATCACGCCGGTCTCATCCAGCGTCACGCTGCCGCCGCAGGAAATCACATCGCCCGGCTGCAGCAGCTCTTTTGCGATTTTTACGGCGTCCGCACACGTGGGCGCATAATACGCCTGCATGTTGTTTTTCTCCAGTGCGTCCATCACGCGCCGTATGCGCAGCTCTGCGGCGCTTTTGCGGTGCACGGTATCTTGTGTGTTCATGGTGTACAACTCCCCTTTCGGCGCGTTTCATGCCTATTTATGCCTAACCGCCGCCGATTTTTTAAAATAAGAAAGCACTAAGGACGGAAAAGCACATGCCTTTCCGCCCCCTAAAATTTTTATTTTGCCTTTGCGTCCGCAAACGTATTGAAGCACTCCAGAACGTGCTCCTTGTGTGTTTTATTCGCGTCTTCCTTTTCCGACTTCGCATCGGTGTAGATCAAAAGGAAGCGGCCGTCGTTGGAAAGATAACCCGGAACGGTGTTATCCAGCACCTTAAAGGTGCCGTCTGCGCGCACAGCGTCCAGAAGCGCCTTAGCGGTCTCGGAAAGCTCCGCCGGGAACTCATACACTTCAAGCTGCACAGCGGAATCTGCGTAACGGTATACATATTTATAGCCGTTTTCGGCGCCGATGACATCGTAAGACATCTGCACCTTTTCGCCCGCTGCCGCCTTGCAGTCTTCAAGATACTTGCAAAGGCCCTGAATGTCGTCGTCATAGCCCGCAGGGTCCTTGTCGGTACTCTCCGCGGTCTCGCCCTCGCTCGCCGTGGAAGACGTCTCCAGCGTTGCGACCGCCGTGCTTGAAGAGCTGTTGTTTGCACAGGCCGTCACAGATACGCACAGCAGCGCGGCCAGCAGAACAGCCAGCAGCTTTTTTATATTTTTCATGATTTGAACCAATCCTCTCTTTTTCCTCGTTCTTCTTATTATAGAACAAACGGGTCATACAGCTTGATTTTACCATACCCCACGGCAGATAGCAACACCCATTTGCAAGAAAAACCGTTTTGCCCGCTGCAACGGAAAATTTTGCCCGCTGTAAAATAAAAACGAATAAATTCTAAGCATATTCTAATTGACGTTCCCCCCATGTCATGGTATAATGAACACAACAAACACCGTTCAAATTTATGAGGAGGTAACGCCGTGAAAAACAAGGGTATAAAAATCGGAGTCGTGTTCATTCTGCTGTTCGCTCTGCTCTCAGTGGCAGGCTGTCAACAAGAGGACGTGGTGATCGTAGGCGCAGAGTCGGGACAGCCGGGGCCTACAAGCGGGCAGCTGCGCATTGGGTTTACACTGCTCGTATCCAAAGGAGCCAGTACTCAACCGTCACGGGATATTACCATCAATAATCTGTCACTGTCAGCAGACACGTCCTTCACCGTTACGAATACAGATACCGGCGATACAACCGTACTGACCGGTGCGGTGATCGACACAGATCCGACATTCACATATGTAAATTTTGACGAGGATGATGACATATTACCAGCTTCTACACGGGTAAGCATTTTGATTCCCTACACGTTAGAACCGGGAAATTATAAAGTAACAGCCGTAACAGGCTCCGTAAAGTACCCTTCGTCTTCAGGTACATCCGTCAAGGACTTGTCTCTGGCACGCGACGGAGACGGGCTGAATATCACCTTCACCATCGCCGCGCCCGAGCTGACCCCGACCCCGGAACCGACGGCAACCCCCACCGTGGAACCGACGGCAACACCGACTGCAGAGCCCACCGCAACGCCCACGGCAGAACCGACGGCCACGCCCACAGCGGAGCCCACGGCAACCCCAACCGCAGAACCGACGGCCACGCCCACAGCGGAACCAACGGCGACACCTACGGCAGCTCCCACAGCCGTACCGACTGCCGTGCCGACCGCAACCCCAAGCCCGACGAACCACCCAAAAACGGGCGATGATTTTGCCCCCACACTTTGGCTGACGCTCTGCGCAGGCAGCCTCGCGGCACTCGCCCTGCTCCTTAAAAAACGACACATTTAATGAAATCGCAGGTAAAAAGCCGACCACACCAGCGGCTGTCCATACCGGCACACTGAAAAACTCATGCTTTCACCGCTTGAAAGCATGAGTTTTTTTTGACAGCCTATATATTCTCCGGCCACGGATTGTGCAGGCAAGCTTCTTCGTGTTGTCGGCCAAGCTGCCGAAGGATTAAATATCTTCAAAGCGGCATCGGTGTCCGCGCAATCAGAAGGACTGCCAGAATTGCACCGGCAAATGCTGCCGCCCCTACGACTGCCAGCATTTTTTTGTTGGGCCGCCTCTTCGTTGCTTTGCAAATCAGTGCGGCACAAGTCACGCAGACAGCTGCAGCAGCAAGCGCGATGCCCAGCATTTCCCATAACCAAGACAGCTCATATAGGATTTTCATGTGTTCATCACTTTCCCTCCTGTTCATCGCAAAACCGCTGCTTTTCTAAATCTGTTCGTATTCCGCGAACGGCTCACCGGAGATTCTGCGTGCCTTATCCCTGTACCGGCAGCTCCACCGCAATCGTGGTGCCCTTCTTCGAGCTCTCCTCCACCCGGACGCAACCACCGTGGAGATTGGCGATCTCCCACACCAAAGAAAGCCCCAGCCCAACGCCGCCGTACTCCCGGCTGCGGGACTTATCCACCCGGAAGAAGGGTTGAAAGATGCTCTGTTGGTATTCCTCCGGGACGCCGCAGCCGGTGTCGGAAACGCGAATCAGAAGCTTTTCCGGCTTCTGCGTAACAGAAACCTTCACCGAGCCGCCCGAACGGTTGTACTTGACTGCATTTTCCGTCAGGTTAAAAAGCAGTCGGTAAATCAGTGCATCACTGCCGATGAGGAAGCCGTCTCCCTCCATCTCCAGCGTAATATTGCGCTTTTCTGCCAAAAGCGCGAGATCTGTGAAGACCTCCTCAACCATCGGGGCAAGCTGAATCTGCTCGTTTCGCGCCACCTGCTGCAAATTGCTCATTTCAAGCAGCGTTTTGGTCATCTGTGTCAGTCGCTCCGTCTGTTCCCGCAAAAGTGCGAGAAACTTCGTCGTTTCCGGCAGCATATCGGGATGCTCCGCGGAGAACAGCTCCAGCTGCGCCTGCATCAGTGCCAGCGGCGTGCGCAGTTCGTGGGCAGCGTTGCCGGTGAACTGCCGCTGGGCGGCAAAGGCGTTGTCCAACCGCTCCAGCATCTGATTGAAAGAGCAGCTCAGCTGCCGAAACTCCGGCAGAACATTCTCGTTAATCCTCATATCCGCCAGGTTGTTCAGCTGCACCTTCTCCACCTGAGATACAAAGCTGCGCAGCGGCTTGAGCGCGCGTCCGCTGACAAAATAGGCCAGAACGCCGCTAAGCAGTGTCACCACAGCCGTAATATACCAGTTGGTCATGCGAAAGCGCCCCTGCGCTCCGTTGACAACGATAGTCAGATCCTCATCGGGCGTTACGAGCTGCGGATTAAAGCTCTCTGCGCCTTCACTGTTCATAATAACCGTGTCGCCTCCCTGTAAGGTGTCCGCGATTGTGTCCATATAGTACACACCGGAGGAACAAAGCAGCAGATTCATGACAACACAGGTGACACCGATGAGCAGGACAGTCATCAGGGTGATGCGCCACTGCAAGGAAAGTCGCTTCATGTTTCCTCTCCTCCCATCAAATAGCCTTCGCCGATGCGATTACGGATGGGGTCAAACCCCAATGCGGCGCGGAGCTTCTTGCGCAGGGCGGAGATATGAACCCGGATAGAATTGCTGAAGCTGTCCACGCTGTTATCCCAGACGTGCTCCATCAGCTCTTCCTGACTCACAGGCCGTCCCTGATGCACCATCAGATATTCCAGAATGCCTGTCTCCTTACGTGTGAGTGTCAGGGGCTGCCCGTTGACGGCAGCGGTGCGGGAGCGTGTGTCGAACGTCAGCTCCCCGCAGGTCAGCAACACGGCTTGCTGGGTGAACTGCCGCAAGGTCAGGCTGCGGATACGGGCCTCCAGTTCAGCCAAGTGAAAGGGTTTTGCAAGATAGTCGTTGGCCCCTGCATCCAACCCCTCAACCTTGTCCTCCACCTCGCCGCGTGCGGAGAGAATCAACACCCGCGTCTCGCGGTCTGTCTGCCGCAAGGTACGCAGCACGGTCATGCCGTCCTTTCCCGGCAGGTTCAGATCAAGAAGTACCAAATCGTAGCGCTCCACACCCAGAAGTTCCAGCGCCTTTTCCCCGTCGTAGCAGTAGTCCACGCTGTATGCCAAGCGCCGCAAACTGCGGACAATCGTCTCGCATAGGGCGCGTTCATCTTCAATTACCAAAAGGTGCATAAGAGTCCCCCTTTTCATTTCCTTTTTCTTTATTATAGCAAAAGCAGATAAGATCTGCATTAAATTTTCGTTCTTAACAGGGATTTTATCTTTCCTGTGCTATGATGATGGCAGAAAAAGTGAAAGGGTGATAAAATTGAGCTGTGCAAAAAAAGCAGCGGCGCAGGCCACGTTGCTGGTTGTGGGTATCGCCATGCTGTGCTTCGGCGCATGGCGCGGCGAGGCCGCGACGGTACTGAGCAAAGCGATTAAATTATGTTTGGAGTGTGTAGGCATTGGGTAAGAAGTTTTCGGGCGCGTCACAGATTATGTCCCGCTTTCGCGGCTGGATACAGGCAGGGGCAACTTTATTGACCAACCTGCACCTGCCGAACTTCCTCAAGGGCAAACTGTACCAAGGCGCAGGGAAAACCGTCTGTGTGCCCGGGCTGAATTGCTACTCCTGCCCGGCAGCCTCCGGCGCTTGTCCCATCGGGGCGTTTCAGGCGGTAGTGGGTTCTTCTAAATTCAGTTTTTCCTATTATATCACAGGCTTTCTCATTTTGCTCGGCGTTCTGCTTGGACGCTTTATCTGCGGTTTTCTGTGCCCCTTCGGCTGGTTTCAGGAACTACTGCATAAAATTCCCACGAAGAAGTTCTCCACAAAGAAACTCAAGCCCCTGCGATACCTCAAGTACGCCGTACTGCTGGTGATGGTTTTCCTGCTGCCGGCGTTCCTTGTAAACGATGTAGGCATGGGCAACCCGTTCTTCTGTAAATACCTCTGCCCACAAGGCGTGCTGGAGGGAGCCATCCCGCTGTCCCTTGCCAATTCCGGTATCCGGTCGGCGCTGGGAAGCCTGTTTACATGGAAATTCAGCGTCCTGCTTACAGTAATCGTACTGAGCGTAATATTCTACCGTCCCTTCTGCAAGTGGCTTTGCCCGCTGGGGGCGTTTTACGCGCTGTTCAACCGGGTATCTCTCTTTCAGATAAAGGTGGACAAAAACAAGTGTGTATCCTGCGGAAAATGCGCCAAAGCCTGCAAGATGGATGTGGATGTAACAAAAGCGCCCAACCATACCGAGTGTATCCGCTGCGGAATGTGCATACGCACCTGTCCGACGGGCGCCGTGCGCTTCCGTTACGGCTTCGGAGACGGTAAAGATAAAACAAAAGCGGCAAAAAAAGCCGCAGAAAATAATAAACAATAATAACAAGGAGAAACAAAACAGATGAAAATGAATAGAACAAATACGGCCGGCCGATTGCTGGCACTGCTGCTTCTCGCCCTGATGATGCTGTCTTTGACAGCCTGCGGCACAAAGAACGGAGACAAAACGGACGGAATGAGCAGCGAACCGAAGAATGCCGAGGAAGCGGTTGCCATGCACAAAGATCTGATGGCGCAGGAAAACACCATTCTCTCAGAGAACAAAGCCCTTTGGGAAAAGGTATTCATGGCAGCCGACAAGGGCATGACCATGCAGGAGGACGGCAAAAACTACGGTGATTTCCTGCTCAGTACAATCGAATCCGCTAAGGATCAGTTTACGGAGGATGAGCTGAAGCTGCTCAAAGAGGGGGCGGAGAAGATCCGCGACATTGAAACCCAGCTGACCATGATTGAGGAAAAGTACCCCGAAGCGGCACAGGAATCTACGGATGGCGCTATGAGCGTGCCCGCAGGCAACGACACGACCACGCCGCCCGATGACGGCAGTATGCAGAAATCCGATGACGGCAGCATGCAGAAATTCCCCACCTTTGAGGGCAAGGACCTGGATGGAAATACGGTGAAAAGTGACGAGCTGTTCTCTGCCAACGCCGTCACCGTGGTGAATTTCTGGTTCACAACCTGCAATCCCTGCGTGGGCGAGCTTTCCGACCTGGACGCGCTGAACAAAGAACTTGCGGAGAAGGGCGGCTCCCTCATCGGCGTCAACACCTTCACGCTGGACGGCGACGAAGCGGCAATTTCCGAAGCAAAGGATGTACTGGCCAAGAAGGGCGCGACCTATCAGAATGTGTATTTTAACTCCGATGGTGAGGCGGGAAAGTTTACCACCAACATCTTTGCCTATCCTACTACTTATGTGGTTGACCGCAACGGCAACATCGTGGGCGACCCCATCGTAGGCGCCATCACGGAAAAAAATCAAGCGGAGGCGCTGCAAGCCCAGATCGACAAGGCGCTCGCCGCCGACGCAGGCTGACCCGAAATTTAAAAAGTGCCTGCTGCACGCCATTGCATTGCCCTTGGCGGGCGAAGGGGGGCGTAAGCCCTGATTCTTCTAAAAGGAGGAAACGCGATGTATCGAAGCGTATTGGCCCTGCTTTTCGCCTCGGTTCTGCTGCTGAGCGGCTGCGCCGTCGGGCAGCAGACTGTGCCGAAGGAAAAAAGCGGACAGGAAGCAACCATGGACGAATCGGCCTTTGACCGGTCCGACGACGAGATCACTTATATGGATACCACAGAAAATGTCATCTATCTGGCGGGCGGCTGCTTCTGGGGCATGGAACAGCTGATGCAGTCCATCCCCGGTGTCATCGATGCCGAGAGCGGCTACGCCAACGGCACCTGCGAGGCGGACGCCGATTACAAGACCGTTTGCAAGGGCGAGACCGGCTTTCGGGAGACCGTGCGGGTGGAATACGACCCCGAGCAGGTGAGCCTCGATGCGCTGCTGTTGGCCTACTTCTATGTGATCGACCCCACGGTACAAAACCAACAGGGCAACGACCGGGGCAGCCAGTACCAGACCGGCGTCTACTACACCAACGAAAGCGCGAAGGAGACGGTGGAGCGCATCGCGGAGATCGAGCGCGGCCGCAGCGAGAAGTTTTTCGTGGAGATCGGCCCGCTCAAGAACTACTATCCCGCCGAGGAATACCACCAGAACTACCTCGAAAAGAATCCGGACGGCTACTGCCACATCCCGCGCGCGGAGATGGAACTCTTCTCCAAACTGCGCATCGACCCGGGCGACTATCAGAAGCCCGCGGCGGAGTCCATCCGGGACAAGCTGACGGCGGAGCAGTACCGCGTCACGCAGGAGAACGACACGGAGCGCGCCTTCACGGGCGAGTTTTGGGACAAATTTGAAAAGGGCATCTATGTGGATGTCGTGACCGGTGAGCCGCTCTTTTCCTCCACGGATAAGTACGAGAGCAGCTGCGGCTGGCCCGCCTTTACAAAGCCCATCGAAGGCCCCGCCGTGGTGGAAAAAGAGGATCTGAGCCACGGGATGCGCCGCACGGAGGTCAGAAGCCGCGCCGGAGACTCCCACCTCGGCCATGTGTTCACCGGCGATCCGGAGTCCCCCAATGGCGTGCGCTACTGCATTAACAGTGCGGCCCTGCGCTTTGTCCCCTATGAAAAAATGGAGGCCGAGGGCTACGGGTACCTCCTGTACCTGTTTGAGAAATGATTTCAGGTGCATACACATCAAGCGGAAAAGCAGGAAGGCTGTTCTTTTGAAGAACAGCCTTCCTGCTTTTCTGGGAAGATAAGACTTTTACTTTTTAAGGATTTACAGTGATTTTTTCTCCCGCCGCCTGATTTTCCATACGATCAGTGCAACGCATCCGGCAAAAGATGCACATAGCGCGGTGCTCCATAAATTCATTTGACCGCTGTCACCGGTCTGCGGGATTGTAACCGCGCGCCAGCCGGCATACACAGTCCTATCCCCGGTCAGATAAATGTCTGAGACCTTGTTCACAAGGCTCCGTTCGCTGTACCAGCCGACAAAGGTATACCCGTGCCGAGTAGGAACATACTTGGTCAAATCAATGTAGGTATTGTACGTTTCCTGCACGCCGGGAATAGCACTGCCGCCGCCTGTTTCAAAGCGCAGCGTGTAGTAGTTGACGGGCGGATTGTTGTCGCCGGTATGCGTCCAGTGGGCGTAGACGGTGGTATTTGCAGAGAACACGGTATCCGTCGTAATCTTTGTGCCGCCGCTCTTTTCGGTGTACCAGCCGTTGAAGCTGTGCTTGCTGCGGGAAGCATCGGGCAGAGAGGTTAGCTTCTGCTTGGTGGTGGTCATGCTGTCGACAGAGGGCGTACCGTCGTTTCCGTCAAAGGTGACGGTGTACTCCGTGGGCGTAGGCGGCGCATCCTCCTCGAAGATGGCCTTGATCTCCACGTTGTCGCTCGGCATGGTGAACTTGTCGTCCCTTACCGTCACGTCGCCGCTCATAACCTGCCACTCCTTAAAATGGTAGCCCGCGTTTGGCGCAGCGGTCAGGGTGATTTCCGTTCCGGCCGTCGCCGAGGCGGGATCCGCGCTGCCCGTGCCGTGACCGTCGTCCCTGACGATGACGGCGTATTCCGTCTCGGGAGCCTTGGCTATCGTGATGGAAAACTCCTTAATATCTTCACCCAAAGCGTTGACCGCCATGACGGTAAAGACCTCGGTCCCTTCCCCGGCGGGCGTGCCGCTTATCTCTCCTGTGTCCTCGTTTAGGCTAAGTCCCTCGGGCAGGACGCCGCTCACAATGCTCCATGTGATGGGCGCGGTACCCTTGGCGGTCAAGCGGCTGCTGTAAGCCTCGCCTTCCATGCCGTCGGGCAGGCTTTCCGCGACGATTGTCGGTGGCATAGGGGGTCGGTTATCGATAAGCTTCACCCGAATCGCGGCTGTTACCGCAGGCTCCGGCTGCTGAAAGATGTCTCCGTCATCATTGCTAAGCACCGGCGTGCCGGTGATGGTCTGCCAATCCACGGACTCCGCATCATAGGACGATTCATCCCATGCCACGTCGACCCAGCGCCATGCGCCGTCAACGGCATTGATGCACACATTTTCCGGCAAGCCGAGCTCTGCAAAGGGCGTGCCGAACGGCTTATCGGTAATGGGATCCGGTTCATCGATATTCCTGATGGTGTTTTTGATGGCGTTGATTTTGATGGTAATCTCCGTCGGCTTGTGGAGACGCAGGTCGTCCGGCGTGAATACCACCGTCACATCGTGTTCACCCGGAGTCTGGAGGTAGAACGGCGGGGCATTCTTGAAGGAGAACGTGCCGGGGGCGACGGTATCCGTACCCTTGACCTTTGCCACGCCGCCGACGAGCGTGCCGACTTCATCGTTGTAGGTTCCCACCTGAAGCTTTCGCCAAGTGAATATGGTGTTGTCGGGCAACGTAAAATCGCCGTTCTTCCATCGGAATACGGGCAGCTGCGTGATCTCCGTCTCGGTCGGGTCAGGCTGCAGCTGAACCTTTCTCACGGCTCGGAGGTCGGCGTTTTCCGGTATGGTGAAATACTTCTCCAATTCGGCGCGGTTGACTTCGCCGTAGATGGTCTGCTCCTCAAACGAATTGGGGTCGTAGGTCGAGCTGTCCCATGAGGTGACGACATTCATACCGAAGTCCATCCCTGTTCCCTCGGGATCTTTTTCATCGCCCACCGCATAAAAGCTGAATGAATCCGAGAGATTCAGCTCCTCAAATGGCGTTCCGAATTTTTCATTGGTAATGTGTCCGGCCCTGGTCTCCTTGAATGTGCGGGGAACGACGTTCACATCAACGGTGCATTTCGCCTTGTTATACCGCTTCAGGTTGTCGGGCGTGAAGATGATCTTCAGTTGCAGCTGCCCCGCCTGCAATAGCGTGCTCGCCGTCAAGGAATGTCCGTATATTTTCTGATCTTTGTCCAGCGTGAATTTGCCGGAAACCGTTTCGCCGTTCACCGTGGCCGTTCCGCCGGAGAGATATTTATCGGCAAACACAAGGAAGCACAGGTCGCCGCCGTAGAGCTGCTTGGAATAGGTGGGCGGCTCCAGCGTGGGCGTAAAGACACGGTCGTCAATGAGTGTTATCCTTGCGGTTGCCTTGACTGTGCTTGTCGGCTCCAGATCATCCGTGAAGCCGCTCCTTTCAACATGCAGCTTGCCGGTAATGATCTGCTCGCCATATTTGTTCGGGTCATAGGTGGAGCCGTCCCATGTCACGGGCACGGGACTGTAACTCGCGCCGGTGTTGGTCTCAACCTTGACGCCGAAAGGGAAAAGGGGAAGCCCCAGATCCTCAAACGCCGTGCCAATGGGCTTGTCCGTGATGATCACGTCGTCCGGGACTCTTGTGATCGTGCGCTTTGTCCCCACCACGGTAAGGATACATTCCGCCGTGGTGTATGCCTCCGTATCTTTGGGGGTAAAGAGGATCACCATGCGGTTTTCGCCCGGGTGTACTCTGCCGCCTTCATAATACTTGAAGCCGAACGTGCCGGGAACAACGGTGTCCGTCCCCTCGGCCTTCGCTTCGCCGCCCATGAGCGCCTTGTCGGTGTACTCATTGCCGACATAGGCCGGAAGGCGCAGCGTGGGCGGGGTGGTGATGACCGTTTTGGCAGGCTGCAAAAGCTCTCCGTAGGCCTTATGGCAGGTTTCGCAAACAGCCTTCTCCGTGGACGTAGCCTTGCCGCCGGAGCAGTTGCCTGTTTCGGTATGGCTGCTGTCCGCGATACAGGTGCGTGTGTGCGTTCCGTTGCCGTTGGAGGTCCATTCGCCCCAGCTATGGTTGTGCACCTCCTATATGGCATAGATGGTTGTGCTCATATCATACCCATGTACTACCAGGCACTCGGTATAACCGCCGTTTCCGCCATATATCGGCTTACCGGTCCGAGAATTCGCCCAACCCATGAAGGTATATCCGTCACGGGTCGGAATTTTGTCCGATATGGGGACCCATACATGAAATTCCGAGCTAATCACGCTCTGACTTGGCGGCGCGCCGCTGCCGCCGTTGGCATCGTAATGCAGCGTATAGGTGTATTGGGTGGCAGCGGGACGGACTGCCCCGCTCCTCGTTTTTGGCATCATAGTATCGGATGCCCCTGCCGAGTTTGCGCCGCAGGCCTCGTGGTGTTCATACAGGCCGCCCGTTTCCGATGCGCGTGCGGCAACCTCTCCATCCGCCGCGAAGACCGTCGCGGGCATCATAGTCAGCACCATACACAAGGTGAGCAGAATGCTGAGTATTCGTTTCTTCATGTCGTTTTTCCCTCCTGTTCCTGCGGGTCCGGCTTGCCTGTCCCGCCCTTTTTCCGGTTTTCTCTGATCCTGAACCGCATGCACAGCGCGGTGATTGCCGCCGCAGCGGCAAAGGATACAACAGCCACCAGCACATAGCCGCCCGCATCCTCGCGCAGCAGCATCGCGCCGAACACGCCCCATGCGGCGGTCTGTCCCGGCCTGACGACCGTGCTTATCGCCTGCATCAGCACCGCGAACAGCAGCATACACGCGGCACTCAGTCCGTATATGCCGTGCTGCTGCCTTCGGCGGGTGTTTTTCCGTACCCGCTGCCGGACGAGTGCGACCCGTCTTGCGGTATCGTACATACAGTTTGACCCTCCTCTCCGGTTTGTCTGAAACTGTGGCCTAAAAACCCTTTCACTTATATAGGTACATAAAATCGGAAAAACTCTCACCCAAAACGCAAAATTTTCCAAAAAAAATTGAGAACCGCCAAAAAGCAGCTCTCAAGGAGTGAATGTTCGGTTATTTTCTCCGCGATAAGCGGAAAGCGGACAACCTTCCCGCCGCTACCAGCAGCACCGGCAGGGCGTAGGCCGCATACTGCGCCGCACCGCCGTAGGCGATGAGCAGATTGTAAACGGCGTGGAGGGTGATGGCCGCGCCCAGCAGCCCCCAGGTGCCTGCAATTTTCAGCCACGTTCGCTGCCACGCATAGGCAAGCCCGCCGCCCACGATCAGACCGCAGAGAACGTGCATCGCGCCCGTGCCGAAGCCGCGGAAGAAGATGAAGGAGAAACGGTCCGCTCCGTTCTGAATGAGATAGCACACGTTTTCAAAGGTGGCAAAGGCAAGGGCAACTGTTATTGCGGCAGCCTTGATTTTATCCCCCTCCGGCTCAAACACCAGAAGATAGAACACCAGCGGCAGCAGCTTCATCATTTCCTCCACCACCGGCGCAATCTCCACCGTGGCGGCAAGGGCGTCCGCCTGACATACCGACGCGAGGAAAGTATTGATGTAGGCCGAAAGCAGGCACACACCCATTCCGGCGATGCAGAACAGAAAAAAGCGGAGATGCCGCCTGCCCATGCACAAAGCAGCTACCAGCAGCGGGGACACCATGCACAGAAATATGTTTTCAATATAGGTCATGCGTCCACCGCCTTTCTCACGGCGGGCAGCAGCCCCAATATGGTCAGCGTCAGCAGCATATCGCACCAGAAGACGGGGCTTGCCGGGGAAGTATCCGGCCAGAAGCAGCCCGCCGTCCAAAGCAAGTACTCCGCAAACACAAAGCACAGCACCCCAACGTGGAAACACCGCATATTCCGCGCCGCGCCCGTCCGGGTCTCTGCATAGGCAAGCCCCCGAATGGCGCAGTAGGAAATCCATATCATCATGCCGCACCAGATCAGGTTGGAGAGAATGTCCCCGAAGGTGCAGTAGAACGCCAGCAGCGGCACGCCGAACGCAGGCGCAAGCCATGCCCTGCGACAGCGGAAGCTGTGCTCGTCTGCGCCTGCCAGCGTGGCCTGCAATATCCGCAGAAAAATCACACTGGCCACCCAGCCGAACTCCGACACATAAAACACCTTCGGCGTGGTATCGAACAACAGCAGATACAGCGTCCAATAGAGCGCGCCGAGGGCAAAGCAGCCGTAGAAGCACAGCAGCAGAAAATACGCCTGCCTGCGGCTTTTCCGGTAGGATATGCCCGAAAGCAGCGCGCCGACGAACGTGACCAGCAGCTGCAGCAGGTTCTCAATCAGCTCCATGCCGTTCCTCGCTTTCCTTATCCTGTGTGTCGTCCCGATTCATTTGCCGCAGCCGGAAGCACAAAACAGTCACGCACACGCCCAGAAGAAACGCCAGAAGCCCGATGACGATGTATCCCAAGGCCGCGCCGCCGTGAAAGATGCTTGCCGCCGTTTCAAAGCCCGCATAGCCGCCGGTTTGAGTTTTTACGGCAATATCAGGCATGACGAAAGACACACCCACAATCAGCGCAAGGCATGCCGCCACAGCGGAAGCCGCGGTGACCGTATTGCGCCGCAGCCGTTTCTCCCGCTCCATCTTGGCGATGCGCCGCTTTGTCTCCGCGACGCGCTCTTCATGACTCCGCATTTGTAATCCCCTCCCGTTCCAGAAGCCTTCGCAGGCTTTCCTTTCCGCGATACACCATGTTGGTAATCTGCTTTACCGTTTTTCCCGTAACCTCCGCCGCCTGTGCGTAACTCATACCCTCAAAATAGGTCAGATACAGAACCTCCCGGTAATCCGGGTTCATTTCACCCATGCAGAAGTGCAGAATGCGGTTTCGTTCTTCCGTTCGGATAACCTCCTCCACAAGCAGCTGCCCGTCCGATTCATCGGTCAGCTCGTCCAAACGGAACAGACACTTCCGCTTGCTCTTATGGCGCAGCGCCATATTCCGCGCCGTCTTATACAGATATGCCTTGAAGCCACCGTCCCGGATGCGAGGCTTTTTCGTGAACAGATAGGCGAAAACATCCAGCATCAAATCCTCTGCTTCGTGGACATCGTGCAGATACCCGTCGATATACAGGGTTAGCGGATTGCCGTATTTTTTCATCAGGGCCTCCAGCCCCGCATCGTCGCCGTTCAAATATCGGTGGTAAAAAGTCTCGTCGCAGGTCATAGCGTTCACTTCCTTTTTGCGGGTGCTCCAAATGCAGAGGGGTATCCGCCGGGTGCTTGCCCTGCCGGAATCTCGGTGCTGTTCCTGAAAGCGCGGGTCGGACGGCGTTTTCTCTTTCTCTCTCTTAAATTATATCACAGGATACGTACGGATAGCAACCGGAACCGCAGATCATGCCAATAGCATGCGCAGCCTGCCCGAGGTGCTTTTAGGTGAGGTCACACTTCGCCCTTTCTCCTCTGCTCCAAAAGCCAGGCTGTCATGTCCCGCAAAGTATCCTTCACCGGGCGCGGATGATATGCAAAGCATTCCGATGCTGCGGCATGGCTGAATTGTCCGTTTGAGGCAAGTACGGCAACGGAATAAGGTGTGAAAAACAGCGGCTTTCGCTTCTTCAGGCTTCGATGTTCATAGTATGGAGCCGCCAGCTTTGCAAGCCCCAGTGGCAGGCAGATGGGGCGATACTTCCGCTTTGCGGTCTTTCCCACAAGCTGAAGCATCTTGCGAATGGTAACATAGTGGCCGGACAAAATGTATCCCTTACCGGGTTCTCCGTTCTCGGAACAGTCGAGAATGCCTTTTGCCACATCCCGTACATCCACGAAGTCATATCCGCCGCGAACGGCAAAGGGCAGCTTTCCGCGAAGAAAAGATTTCGCCATTGAGGTGAAGCTCCCTCCCTGCATGTCGCCCGGCCCGATGATGCCGGATGGAAAGACAATGCTGGCATTCAGCCCGCGCTCCGCCGCATCGAAAACCAGCTCTGTTGCAGTTGCCTTGCTTTTGGCGTAATCTCCGTCCACAAGCCCCGGAGAGAATTCGCAATCTTCCGTAATGATGCAATCCTTTGACTTTTCCGGTATGGCATGAACGGAGCTGACATAGACCATTTTGCCCACGTCATGCTCCATACATTGCCGGAGAACCCTCCATGTCCCGCCTACATTGACCTGATAGAGCTTCGAACCGGGTCTGGACGCGACAGAGACGATACCGGCGCAGTGAATCACACAGGTACGGCTGTCGGCATCCGCAAAGAAGTCTGTCAACGAGCTTTCCACGCACACATCACCGATGACGGTATGGACTTCTTTGGGGAGCAAATGGATATAGGGGTCATCACGCAGCACAAGCGCATGCACTTGCGCTCTGCGGCGTACCAGCTCCTCCGCAACAGCCCTACCGAGGAAGCCGGTAGCGCCTGTAACAAGATATTGATCAAACATGCAAAAAGCCTCCTCTCAAATAAGCATACAAGTGTTGATTATCTTTCACAAGTACAGTATACTTGAGAGGAAAGACAGAAACAATCAGCACTTGCCATACGACTGAAAGAAAAGCAACATTGTCTGTTGAAGTGTTGCTTTTCTTTGTAAACTTTTTTTGGGAGGGGCTCTATATGGAGAAAATGGACGCAAGGAAACGCTATACGCAAATGGTGCTCAAGCAGTCTTTTCTGAAGCTGCTGAAGGAAAAACCCGTAAACAGAATTACGGTGAAGGAGGTTTGTGCGCTGGCGCAGCTTAACCGCGCCACCTTCTATGCCCATTACAGCGATTGCTTTGCCCTGATGGAGAGCATTGAGAATGAACTCATCGATGCCTTTGAGAAATCCCTTCGCTATGTCAATTTGTTTGATGTGACGGCACTGATCGAAGCCATTTACGATATGGTCGATCAGAATCAGGCCGCCTGCCGGGTTTTGATTCTTGGGAATACAGGCGCAACGGTCCTCATGCGGATGATTGCTTTGGCCAAGGAGGAAAGCATTGCTTACTGGCGGAAAGAGCTGCCCAATGCCGACGAAACAGAGCTTGAGATGATGTATACCCACCTGTCAAACGGTTTGATGCATGTCGTTGTGGAGGGCTATGACAAGTACAGCAAAGAGGAAATGATCCATTTTGTCAACCGCGTTGTAAAAGCCAGTCTTTTGCTGTTTCAATCGCCCCAAAGTCCCCTTGCTTAACACAGCCTTTATGCCCGAACGGCATAATAAGCTTACAAAACGGTCGATGGTCAAAAAAGATGAGCCGATAAAAACGGAACAGGCATGATTTCGGTCATGCCTGTTCCAAGAAATATGAATTTTACCGTCTTGTCGTCCGGAATCCTTGTCCCGCTTTTTTCCTTTCCTCTCCAAATTTTAATTCGCCGTATGCTTCTTGATTTTTGTAAACCCATGTGCTATATTGAGTGCATGGCGGCAACAAAATCCGCCAAAATTTTCTCTATTTTTATAGAGTACAAAGGGGTAAAACCAAATGAAACTCAGAAAACTCTGCGCATTGGCACTCGCCGGTCTGCTCTCGCTCTCTGCGCTTGCAGGCTGCACCTCCGCCAAAACCATCGTAGGGGGGAACACAAGCAGCACCTCCGCCGAGTCCTCCTCTTCCTCCGAAGCCACCTCCGAAGACAGCACTGCGTCCTCCGAACCCGAATCTTCGGCCTCCACCGGGGAAGCCATGTTTGCCTCCCTCGCCGATTATCTCGCCGATCCGGACGTAAAAGCGTCCATCGATGCCGAAATTGAAAATCAGACCGATGACAGCATGACGATCAAGGTCTACGCAGACGGCAATGCGCTCGTCTATGAATATCAGTTCACGGATGAATACGACCTCTCCGACGAAGACATAAAGCAGTCCGTGCTCGATGCTTTAAAAGAAGGCTGCGAAGAAAATGCTTCTACCTTTGAGGATATCGCCGATACGCTCGAAAGCGAAGTAGGTCTCTCCGGTGTGCACGTCCGCCTCGTCTACTTGAACGGCGACGGCAGCGAAATTTACACCCACGACTTTGAATGATTATTTGTGTAATTTATAAATAATTAAGGCACTTGTAAATTTCAGTTTGAAAAGGGGAAATGAAAAAGTGGCAATTTCAAATATA
>ULRL01055666.1_pt1 | contig 18941 bp, 20 predicted proteins | sample 1955391 | NCBI WGS metagenome assembly ULRL01 (sample SAMEA4835681, study PRJEB28245) | human gut metagenome | biome: gut microbiome; material: fecal sample | place: Denmark | collected 2008
ATGCGCCCTATGGCTATTGCTCGCCTCGTACTCTGCATGCGTCTCACGCTGTCTCTTATTCGCATCGCAACTCTTGCGGCCTTGCCCAGTTGTTATTAGACGTCAGTCAACCGCAGGTTTGATGGGTGTAACCCATTGATGGCGCAGCCATCATAAGCGCAGCGATAAGGCGCAGCCTTATATACTATATCACGGCGCAGCCGTATCTTGTTAATATAATATTTTATAGCTACAAAACAAAAATTTAAAATATTTAATACAAATTGTTTTGTAGCTATAAAATATTATACATACATTTGCAATGTCATTAGACAACAGAGATAGTTAACATTATAAACAATAAAAATTTATTCAATGAAATCCGTTAGTCTGCTAACAAGTCTTACATTGGGATCTGACCTCTGAAATAGCAAATAACGGTTGAGAAAAAGGTTAAAAAGAATTGGCTGCTCGTTTTGGCGGTAATGCGAACAATGGCAATTGCTCGCCTCGTAATCTGAATGCGAATAACGCTGTCAATAATTCGAATCGCAACAATTGCGGCCTTGCCCTGTGTGGGCTAAAAAAAATTGGGTATATTCTTTTTAATCTTTCCCAGGAGTGGAGAATCAATAAAAGACAAGCGTATGAGGTTATATGATAAAAATATGATAGAGATGCGCGACGGTCGTAAGCCCGTCATTAGCCCACAACTGAAATCAGTTTCAAACTATATAGATATAAGTTTGGATGATATTAGAGAAGCATGCGAAGCAGCATTTAAAAACCATTCTAAAAAGAATGATGTTGTTAATTTTAATTATGATTTTGATGGTAATTCATTAAAATTGTATGAATGGTATTTAGATGGTACTTATGTTAGCAAAATCAAATATCGCAAACTTGTAAAAGAAAACAAGAATGGTAAGGTTCGTGAAATAAACAGCCCGGATCTTACCACCAGAATTTATCAGCATCTTGTTTTAGTAAAGTTAGGTCCTTTGTATTATGAGAAGGATAATATGAATGGTCTTAATTGTAAGCCGGGATTTGGCATAACATCATCGTCTAAATCAAGGTCTCTTATTAAAAAGATGAAGCATGTTTATTATGATAGACTTGATTTGAAATATTGCCTGGTCATAGATCAACGTAAATGTTATAACCATGTAAAAGATAAAGTATTTAGAAAAGTACTTAAGAACTTTATTTCAAACAAAAAGTTTATAGATTTTGTAATAGACGTAAGTTTCGTATCTGGAGAGCTGCCTATAGGGACTCCTACAAGTCCTTTTATTCATCATCTCCTTATGAAAGATTTTGATAATCTTGTAAAGAGAATAGCTCCTTTCTCACTAAGGTATGCTGATGATAATTTCCTTGCTTTTTATACTAAGGAGGATGCTAATACTGCCAAATGGAGGATTAAGAATTATTGGTGGTATGAACTTAAGATAAGATCTAAAAGGCATACTTGTGTTATAACAGACATGGATAGGCCTCTTGATTTTTGCGGGTATGTTTTCCACCGTAATAATAAAGGCGTATCTGAACACAATAAAGGTTATGTGACAATAAGGAAGAGGGTAGCCAAAGACGCGAAGAAGTGTATTACAAATGAAAGCTGGTCTTCTTACTTCGGTCTTTTAAAACACTGTGACAGTTATTCATTAATGTCAAAAATAGAAAATATCATGAAATTACGAGATTTAACAAGCACGATTCGTATTGATAAGAAAATGGATGCGGACAGCATCGATGTAAAAAACCTTGAAGGTATTGTATTTGATATCGTGAACTACGAAATACGAAGCAATAACAAGAATGAACCAAACTGGATAAAGTGCTTGATAGGTATTCCTGAAACCAATAAAGAAGGGATTCCTACCGGCAGGAAACTCGCAAGGGGATTTCATGGTAATTATCAAGGTATAGTAAATTTTATTTCAAAATGCGAACTTACTTATGGCAAAGATGCTATTCTTCCTATTACCGATGTAGAGATAGAAAACAGATGCGGATACGTTTTTAAAGGTAGCACTAACCGTTTGGAATACATTGATTGACTTCTCATTGTGATGGTGTGGATAAAAAACACTATCTTGCACAAAAAAAAAGAAAGTCATGAACTCATGTAACACTTGTAAAGATGACAGACCTGATATTCTGAGATCTAATATTTGTATCGGGTCTGATCCATGTAATGACTGTACGGACAATTGCGAAATTCTTCCAAAAGAATGCGATTGCCCGTATGGTCATTTAAGCGATCATTGCATTCATTATACAGGATGCAAGACATTCATATCCAAATTAACTCCAGGTATGCCTTATAATGAGGTTATGCATAATATAGAACTGGTTTTTGAAAACATAGATAAGTTTTTGGATAGGATGGTTGAAGAGAATACACTTCTAAAACAAAGGGTTGAACAACTTGAAAAACAGTTAATAAATGGAAAAGAGTGCACAAATTGGTAAGGACTTAAGTGGCAAACACGTATATGTCCCACATGTGGACGAAACGCCGGTACCATGCCCGGACGGATACACCTGCACGAACTGCGTGTACTGCGCGGACGGCATCAACGCTGGCTACTTCAGTCTGGCTCAGAAATCTGATCTTACGGCTTTAATCAATGCAATGATATGCCGTATGGAATACCAGGATAGGGAAATAGAATTTTTAAAACAAAAAATAAATATTTTGAGTAACAATGGCAATAACAGGTAACGGTTGTTTTGGCAGTCATGGTGGGTGCGAACGCCCGCATCATTGCGATATTCCTTCTTCTAAAATATTCTATGATGGAGAAACTATAGAAGAAGCTGGTTTGTATCATGGTATGCCTTTAGATAGAGCTTTAGCTAATTTAGCTAAATACGTTTCAAGGGCTATTAACGTAAGTGGATCTGTTAATATGGAGGTATTTGACGGTACTTCTCATGTGGTTCTAAAGAAAGATCCGGCAGAGATTTTGCTTGTGTCTTATTGCGGAGGTGTTGTACCTTCTGATATGTATAAAGTCCAGGGCCGTACTGTTAGGTTCTGCCGGGATATGTGTCAACAAGACGAATTTGCTGAAGTGAGGGTCGTGTACCGAGAAGAGGCAAATAGTTCTTATGGGTTCCATTGTTAATTTAGGAGGATAAGAAATGGCAGAAAAATGCAAAGGATTTATATGCGGGGGTAATCTCGTTGATGGCTCTGTGCCTTCTGATAAGTTAGATAAAGAAACTATTGTCGAGCTTATTAAAGAGATTTTAAAAGAGGAAATGCACGAATCTTGGCTTAAGGAAATAATAGAAACCATACTTAAGGAATCCATTGATTCTGATTGGCTTCGTGAGTTCTTTAAAGAGGTTCTTAAAAAATATGCTAAAGAGGAATGGTTTAAAGACATTATCTGCGGCTTAGGATGTGTAGGGGTACAAGAGATATTTGATGTTATTCCTACTGACATAACATTTGAAGCTACAGGAGGTACAGCTACGGTGCAGGTTGTGGTAGATGATGGCGTTGAATGGGAACTGACACTTTAATAAAGGAGGGTTATTATGAGCAAAGAAAGAATATATAAGATGGATGATGGTTCTTGGCTTACCTCGGACAAGAAGGAAGGTGTCGGTCGTGATAAAATGAATTTCGATGCTCCATCTTGGAAAGGAAGGGAAGACAGGATCACTATCCGAATTGTGAAGAAATCCGATACTGAAAGTATGAAAGCTATTACTTTCAGGCAAAAAGGCATTAAGATCACAGAAGTCTCGGTTAGCAGGCTGGAGTTCCCTATATCTGGTGGAGATAAGCAGATTCTTATTACTACCAACGCCGCTTCGATCAATGCCCTTATTACGGGTGAGAAAGATATAAAGGGTGTCATAAAAGCATTCACCACCGCTTCCGGTCTTAATATTGACGTCAATGATATTAGGCTTGATTATGGTTTCCCTGGTGATCCGGGTCTTGAAGACACGTTCCAGGTTTCGATGATTGTTTCCATGCCTGGCAATGAGGATGGGAATGAAGTTAATGAGAACATAACTATAAATGGTGTGCTGATTCCTATTTATCAGCCAGGAAAGGTCGTTCCTTACATTAAATTGGATAAGGAATTTGAACAAATTGAGGGTGATGAAACAAGCACGCAGTTAAGTATAGAAAGTAATATAAAAGATTATGTTATTGAAATAGTTGAATGCGAGTCTGTGGATAAGGAGGAAATTCACCTGGACAAGGATGTTATTAATCTTGATTCCGATGGATCACCGGAGGTAATCAACGTAAATACAAATCCCGAAAATTTAAGATGGAGGATTAGCGAATGAAAGTAGGTAATTGTTGGGCGAACATAGATAAGAAAGAAGGCGGTCTTAACAGTAAGGTTAATATTTACTTTGATGAAAATGATACTGGTGCCGACAGAAGTGTCAAGATAAGGGTGTCTTCCAGGGACGGTAGCGTATCTGAAGAATGTACGTTAGTTCATAAAAAAAAAGAACAGGTAGTTTATAGAAATAAAAGACAATCGGCTCTTTTCACAAAAGAAGGATGTAATCCTGAGACAGAGAAAGGGGAAGAGCTTGAGTACGTTGTTGAGGCCGGAAAATACACGTCTATCATATCTCAGTCTGATGCTGATGACAAGGCTATGAAAGACATTGAACAAAATGGTCAGAACTGGGTTAATGAGCATGGTCGTTGTATAACCATATTATGGTACAATGTCAAGAAATCAAAGTCGTTTAGAAAGAACGATTGCGATCCTGATACCGAAGAAGGAAGTTTGGTTACGATGACAATCGAAGCCGGGCAATTTTCTTCTACCATAAGCCAAGAAGATGCCGACCGTAAGGCTGAAGCTGAGTTGAATGCCAAAGGTCAAGACTATGCTAATTCTCATGGTACTTGCAATACCATAAAATGGTACAACGACAGGAAATCCAAGATGTTCCAAAAGACAGATTGTGAGGTGACTGAAGTTGGATCTATGGTAGAGTACGTTGTAGAAGCCGGCCGCTTCTCTTCTTCTGTTTCTAAGGAGGATGCTAATCAGAAGGCTTTGGATGCCTTGGAAACTGAAGGTCCAGGTTATGCTAATGAGCATGGTACATGTGAAACAAATTTATGGTATAACGTAGAGAAGTCAAAAGTATTTTATAAAAATGACTGCGAAGATGGGTTTATCGGAGCACCTTATACTTACACAGTAGAAGCCGGTAAATATACATCAGACGTAAGTCAAGAAGATGCTGATAAAAAAGCTCTTGATGATATAGAGAAAAACGGTCAAGAACAAGCCAACCTTAATGGTGAATGCGTTGAGGATCCTAATTATTTTATAGGAAAGGCTTCGGCTCGTGTTCAGAAAAATGATTGCGATGCCGAATCTCAAACCGGAAGCTTCGTTGATTTGACTGAAAAGGATCTTGCCGGATACCCAGATGCTTTTGTGTCAAGGGAAAGCCAGGAGGCAGCTAATGCGCTGGCTGAAGCAGCTATGGAAGAACAGAAACAAGATCTTGCAAATAAGAAAGGTACTTGCATAGATAAAAACCAATTTGTTGGTGTATATAGTAAGGTATTCACAAAAGACAATTGTGAAGGAGAAGGCATAGGCTCTCAGGTAACAGTAGACCAAGACGATGTAACCGGTGGTCCTTTTACTTCATACGAAAGCCAGGAGGCGGCTAACGCGCTCGCTCAGGCTGCCGTAGAGCAGCAGGGCCAGGCCATAGCCAACCGGGACGGCCATTGCACGTGGACTGGTAAATACAGTGAGGAATTTACCAAAAATGATTGTACTGAAGGTCAGGTAGGATCTAAGATTACGGTAACCGAACAAGATGTTGTTGGTGCTCCTTTCACATCTACCGTAAGCCAAGATGATGCTAATAACAAGGCCAAGGCTGCTGTCAAAGAACAAGGTCAGGCTATTGCCAACAATAAAGGTAATTGTGAAGATATGACGGTCTATACCGGTCATTACAGCAAGAGATTCGTTCCTGAATGCGAGGCTTGTCATAAAGGTGTAGAGATGGAGGTTACGGCTGAGATGGTTAACGGTAGTCCTGTTACATCAACAGAAAGCCAGGATGCAGCAGACGCAGAAGCTCGTAGGATCGTAGAAGAAGGCGGTCAGGCTTATGCTAATAAAAACGGTAACTGTACGCCATTAAGCACCGATCCTGTATGGGAGGACGTAGAACCGGAAGAACTTAGATGTAATGAAGGTAAGTCTCAGAAAAAGCAACGTGATACCAACGAATGTTCTGAAACCCATAATCAGGAACGTTGGGTAGACGGCGGAAATAAGGTTTGTAGCTGGACCGGTCATTATTCAGAAACGTTCCAGAAGAACGACTGTGAGATACCGGATTCAGGAACAGAAGTAGAGGTAAGTGAAGCTGATGTTGAAGGTAATCCTTTTACTTCTTTCGTAAGTCAAGAAGATGCTGATAATAAGGCTAAGGAGGCTGTTAAAGCCCAAGGACAGAATATTGCCAATCAGAAAGGTAAATGTAGGTTCGTAGGCGTATATAGCAAGGAATTTACGAAAGACAATTGCGGATCATGTCAGCATGGCGTTCCGATGAGCGTAACACAAGACATGGTGGGTGGACCGTTCTATTCCAATGAAAGTCAGGAAGAGGCAAATAGGCTGGCTCAAGATGCTGTAAATTCCCAAGGTCAGGCTTACGCTAACAAGAACGGAACGTGTGAAACAGATAACACCGATCCTGTATGGGTAGATTCCGAGCCGCTAGAAACCAAATGTGAAGGTGGTAAATCTTATAAAAAACAGGTTAATACCAACGAATGTTATGGTGGAGAAAACGAACGATGGGTAGAAGGCGGAGATAAAGTATGTACCTGGACCGGAACATATAGCAAGCAATTTACAAAGCAATGTGCTGACGGCGGTGTCGGTTCTAAAGTTACCATAGACCAAGATGATGTAACTGGCGGTCCTTTCACGTCTACCGTAAGTCAGGAAGACGCAAATAGCAAGGCTCAGGCTGCCGTCGAACAGCAGGGGCAGGCTCTTGCCGACGCGCAGGGAACTTGTATCTGGACTGGTAAAGCAAGTAAGGTCTTCACCAGAAATAATTGCGGAACCTGTCAACATGGTTCTTCTGTTACCGTAACCCAAGACCAGGTAGGTGGTCCATTTACGTCTAATATCAGTCAAGCTGATGCTAATAAGAAGGCTCAAGATGCTGTAAATTCCCAAGGTCAGGCAGTAGCTAACAAAAACGGTGATTGCGTAGCTGATAGCACAACTCCTTCTTGGTCGGATACCGGAAGTACCCGTTGCGACGGTTGTACGTCTCAGAAGCAACAACGTGACACCAATCCATGCTCTTCTTCTTATAACGATACAAGATGGGTTAATGGAGGTGGAGAAACTTGTACAGACTGGACTTACTACGGAACAGGGGATTGTGTAGGTCATACTCGGTATAATGCTTATCGCGATAGCTGCTCTGGTAGCATAGATCGTCAATATTCTGTAAGTTGTAGGAATTGCTGTAATTGCGGATCTTACGGTTCTTGGCAAGAAAATGGATGTAAGAATGATCAAGTGAAATACGTTCGTTATGATGATTGTGGCAATGCCGACTACAAATACGAATATGAGATTGGAAAATGCGGATATGCTCCATATGAATTTCAGTTCCATGATGGAAGAACGAGCAAGTCGAGGTCTGTAACTGGAAATTCGAATAATATTGAAGAGGTTATTATAAGCACGAAAGGCGATTCATATATAGGTTTTTCTGTTAAATCGAAACCCGATTGGTGTTCTGTTGATTACAGAGACCAGACATCTGAAAGCATGAAAGCTGTAGTTTCTATAACATTTAATGTTGAAACGACTCAAAGATCTGGATCAATTGTTTTTGTTCAAAATGAATCAGGAAAAGAAATAACTTTGAATATAACTCAAGAGATTGTATCTGTTTTCACCTTTAATGATGGAACAGTATCAGATAAGGTATGGTCTGGAACAGCCGCCTCTCAAACCATTCGATATACTATACTTAGTACCATAGGTTCGTCTTATGCTCCATATAGTGTAAAATCCAAGCCTGAATGGTGTTCTGTTGATTACGATTCTCTAACAGATAAAGGATCGGTAGCTAAGATAACTATGACAGCTAACACAAGCACATCTTCTTCTCGTCAAGGAAAAGTTGTTTTCAGTCAAAACGCTACTGGAAAGACGCTTACTGTCATCATAGAGCAAGCTGCGGCAGAAAAGCCTCTTGTTACTATTTCTTTAATAGGTGACAGTTCTCGTCAACAGCAATCTGCCACTATGAATAAGAAGGGATGTAATTACAGTTGTCCAAGCGGAAATGCGATAATGGCTATGTACATGGAAGGGGATGAAAACGGAAAATTCCAATTCTGGTATGCGCCATTGATACCTGAAGGAGGTCAAAGTGGTGTAAATGTGACTTACGGAGGAGAGACTCAAACAGTAGCAACAAGTACTAAAAACGGAGAACGTCTTAATGTCCCTGCCGGATCTGTTGTTACCGGTATTTATTGTACGAGTGTCGAGAATGGATATTTCGCATTGAAATATAGACCTGTTTATATAAACGGAGAACCTGTTTCTACTCCTTCTGCTTGTGGTGGATCATCTGATACTTGCAATGCTAAAAGTTGTGGATGCTGGGTAAGATGCAGCTTTAATCCATTTACGGGTATGGTTATGGAAGGTGACGAAAACGGATGCGTTTATAGTTTCTGGGGTAAACCAACTGCATCTGTTAGGTTGTAATAAGCACATTAGGGGTAATTAATTTAATTGCCCCTTTTGCTGTATTTCATTTTGGTTATTAGAATAAAAATGATTAATATTGCACATCATTCAATTTTAAAATTTTAGTATCATGGCTTGTAAAAAGAAAGCTCGTCAGGGTGGTGAAGTCGATAAGAAAGACAAACCTAAAATGCGCCAAGGCGGTAGTGTTGGAGGCAAGATGAAAAGAAAGAAGGCGGGCACTAAAAAGTGATTGAAAATCAAGGGAAGGCGCTTTGCATCTTCCCTTTTTAATAACATAACAACAATTTATTATGAGCAACAAGTTTATTAGCAAAGGGCAAAGGAATGTCTGTGTGACGTTTGTGAAGTATTATCCTGTGTTGATGCAGGTTATTATGTTAGCCAGCATTTTTGATGAGTTTTATCCTTTTAGTATCACTAATTGGCTGTATCCGATATTAGGTCATTCTCTATCATGGGACCTATTTCTCTTGGCTTTTTCAAGAATGTTCAGGTTTTGTATATGGCATAGGTTATTGATCTATAGCATGATTTTTAATATCTGTGTAGGATGGGTTACGGTTAATATTGAGATGCCTATTGAGCACAATATCGTAGTGTGGTCTGTTATGGCTGTTACTCTGTTGATAATCATTGCCTCTATTGTTTTTAGATTTAGAACAGGGTGTTTTGAAAATGAAAGAAATTCTGACAGAGACGCTGCGTAAAAGCGGTGCGGCGGTATGCGATAAGATAAAGGAGATGTTTTTAAGCGGGGAATGTGATCATCTTACAGCCAACGATCTTGAGACATGGACGCAGCTTGCTAATCCGGCTAAGTACTATACCGGAGAAGAGGCTGTTTCTTATCTTAATGTAACTTCTAAAAGATTTTATGAATATCGTAAGGCTAAGTTGGTTCCTGATCCGGTTAAGATAAAGGGATTCCCTAAACCTTTATATACGAAAGTTATGTTGGATGAGGCTATAAAAACCATATCCGGCATGAGTGAAAGAGATATTTATATGAGGATCTTGAATGCTAAATCAAGAGAATCAAGAGCAAAAGAAAGGAGGGGAGCATGATCACTAATGGTGAATTTGTATCAAGAGTCGTAAACGGTATTCATGCCCTTGACAAAGATTCGCATGTTAGTCGGAGATGGATATTGAATATCGGTAGAACTAAAGCCGAATCTTATACAGCACAGAGGTGGGATGACGGGACGTTACTTGGTGACCACCGGCTCCTAACTTACGTTACTTGCCTGGAGATGATTGAAGTTGATAAAATAGTTTGCTGCGATGCCGAATTTGCGTTATGTAATACTTTGATGCGGTCAAAGCATAAGCTTCCAGGACTTCTTTATTCTGCCCTTAGACCGGCTATTACTAAGGTGACTAACGTAGATAACACTATATTTTTTAAGTTCGCTGAAATAAAGTCGTATCGCAATGAACAAAAAAGACCGTATGCTAAATACGTTAAAGAACGTCGTCCTTTTTATTATGTAGAAAACGACTATATTTATATACCGGATTTCCATATAGAGCTTATTAACGTAGAGTTCTTTACAACAAGAAGAAAGAAGGCTCTGGAGTTAATGGCTTGTGATCCTACACCTAAAGGGTGCGAGTCTGAATGGGAATACGAATTTATCTGTCCTATCAAGCTAATTGAGTACGTGGTAGCAGAGACGATAAAGGAAGTAGCGTTCAGGCTACAGATTCCTGTTGATGAAAATCCGAATCTTGATTCCAATCAGAAAAGTCAAATTGTTCAGTGATTCTTTTTATTGGACACCCGGCCATAGTTATATAGTTTGGCCGGGTGTTTTTTTTGTACTATTTCAATGCAAGAACAGGGTTTCCCCATTTTCTTTTCCATTTATCTCCGAGGTAATTTATCAAAGAATTGTAATCTTTGATAAAACCGTCATCAATAACAGAGGCTATGACGTTCTCTATAGCTATTATGTCATTGAGCTCATCTTTGCTGGCAGTATTCCTTATCCCATCTTCGTGTTTATTGAAAACAATGAAATTAATAGCTTTAGCAACTCTTTTTATATTGTCTTTCAAGTCATTCTTGTTTGGAACTATTCTGCTTATCGCGCTGCACATCCTAACGTATGCATCACCGGCTTCGTTCCGGTTTTCTATCAAGCCATCCGTGAGCCAAATGACAACCTCTGCGTAAATCTCTGGATCCATCTCTAATGCAATCATAACAAACAGATAGGGATTTACAAACCATCTCTGATTAACACCCTTGCCTTTTTTGTAAGCAAGATCTAATTTTGATAGATCCATTATATTGTTGATTATCAACCCATTATCATTGAGGTGGAGATTTCTCCGCCTCAATAAATCCCTGTCGCTCAGCTTATTGACAAGTTCGAAGCATCTTTCGTTGAATGACATTGTAACCACTATGTCATTAACCTTTTTATCTTTTAGCCCTTTTTCTTTTCTCTTTTTATTCATGGCCGAAACGGCGTCTGTTATACACACATAACCATCTTTAGACATAACAGACACGTTCATTCCTAACAAAACTCGATCTTTTGATTGTAAAACAACATTTGATTTCATAACTTTACTACGATTTTAATTTTGTAAAATATAAGTCTACCTGTCCGTGAGGATCGGTAGACTTTGCAAATATAGAATAGTATTTTGACGCAACAATATATTCTAATGTTAATTATCTGAAATGTATAATTTTAATTTTTGAATTATGAAAAGAACATCAATACAATCACCGTATTTTGCAGCTTACTACCATCGTCTTATGAAGAGAAAGAATGGTTTTAAGAAAGGCATGATAAGAGACAGAGGAGAGATTTTAAGACTGTTGTCTATTATATGGAAAACCGTATCAGAACATTATGTGGAAGCTGATGCCGGTGTTTACGTAGATAACGTAGGATACTTATGCCATGTGCTTATACCGGGGCAGCGCTTTGCCGTCAGGCGGGACCTGGACATCGTGAGCAGGCTCGGTACCAACGGCTACCTCTACAATCACCTGGCTATGGATTTCGCAGACTCTAAAAGATATTACCATTTTGTAATACAAGATAGCTTAAAAAAGAAGTTAAGGGTTAAAATGAATAAAGGACGAAGATACCGATTTATGTACAATGAAATACTTGCCAAAAGAAGAGTGTTTAAAGACTTCCAGATTAAGAGAGTTTTCGAAGATAAAGAATTAGGACATAGAAAGTCATAGAAAAAAAAGTAGCGATCACCCTTTGTAGATACAGGATAATCGCTACTTTTGCATATCCGTCTACCTTCTCAGGCTGGCGGATATAAAAAAATCATTCCTATTATGGGAACAAAGGTAAACAATTTTCAAAACAATGCGAAGAACAGTAACATTATTTTGACGCAAAAATCCAGCGAAACGGAAACAAACGGGAGCGTAACAATCTTTAAAAATTCAGAATTTGGAGATATTAGAACCATAGTAGATCCAAATGGAGATGTGTGGTTCGTGGCTATAGATGTAGCTCGATCACTTGGCTATGCTACGCCTAAAAATCCAATAAAAAGACATGTTGATGAAGAAGATACCATTCTTTTGCAACTGTCTGATTTTCAGAGGGGCTCGTTTTGGGCTCCCTTGGAAATCAATGAGTTAGACAGCATACGTGTAATCAATGAATCTGGGTTATATTCTCTTGTTTTGTCATCAAAATTAGAATCGGCAAAGAAGTTTAAACGATGGGTAACATCCGAGGTTCTCCCCTCTATAAGAAAAACGGGTTCTTACTCTATAACTCCTAAAGATTATCCATCTGCTTTGAGAGCTTTAGCTGATGAGGTTGAAGCCAAGAATAGAGCCATAGCAGAAAGAGCGCAAGCAGAGGAGGAGAAACAGCAAGCTTTGAAAACGATAGAAGATCAGCGTCCTGATGTAGAGTTTGCGGAGTCGTTCAAGAAAGTTGATCATGAAAATATGTGGTTGATTCGTGACATTGCGAAGAAGCTTGAGCAGAATGGAATCATCATCGCAGAAAAGAATCTTCGTTTGTTTCTTGAGGAAGTCAAGTTTATGTTCAGGAATGGACAGGGTAAATGGGAGCTGTACAGTGATATTGTTAAGAACAAGTTTGGTGTTTATCGATCTTATTTTGTTGACAAATATTCCGGGGAAAGAGTTAATCAGCAAACTATCTACATGACTGGTGCCGGATATGAAGTCACACTTAAGGGGATAAAGGAAAAGTGTAGGAGCCTTTTCTTGAAGTATGGCAAATTTGAAGATCCTAACTTTTAAAAATAAAAAATAGGGCATTAGACAGATTATTTATATCTTTGTGGAGGTCAGGTTCGTTTCCTGTCCTCCATTTTTTTTAAGAGATGACAGTCGAAGATTATATCATAGAGTTAAAATCGTCTTTAAGATCATTTGACAAGCGTGATCTGATAGATGAGGTATCCATCTACAAATGGGTAGAAATTGCCCTGAAGAAGTTTGGAGGCGATATTACTATGCGCAAAGAAGCGGTAGTGGATGTCAAGAGAGGGCAGGCTCGTATGCCTGGTGATTACTTTGATCTTATTCTGGCTTTCAAATGCGATTTTAAAGGATATGAGGTGCCGGAAGGTGATAAGGTGATACCAGAACTTCAAAATACAATAGCCTGGAAAGAACGTACCGAAAGAAGTTATAGGTGGTGTTCTTGCGATGAATGTTGTAAAGACGAATGCGAGAAAGTGATAGTTGAAAAATTTTATATCAATGTTCATGATCGCGATCATGAAGTTCGTTGCTATTATGACCGACCGGTAATGTTAGGTCTTGCTAAGCCTATGCTTCGTGATTCTTGTTTGAGTAAATGCCGGAATAAGGTAATAAAGGATAGTCCGTATGAAATAAATATCGTAAACGGATTCCTGTATGCTAATTTCGATGGGCCTATTTACATGCAGTATCGGTCTCTTCCCTTTGACGGAGAATCTAATATAATTATACCAGACACGCCTCAAGGTTTGGTATTGGATTATGTAGATAATTTTGTAAAGATGAGATTCTTTGAGGAACTGATGTATAATGGAGAAGCACAAGGGGCTGCCGATTTGTTCAAGTTGTATGCACAGCAAGATTTGGTTAAGCTGAAAAATGCTAAGACCGAACTTAAGATGATGGGTATGACATTAAAAGGTATGTACGAACCTCTTAGACGGCGGCGTGCTGAGTTTGAGATATATACTAAGGCGTATCCTGTAATTGACAATATGCTCAAATTGATATGACAGAAGTAGTTCTATTTATATACTTGCTTGGTGTTATTGTGTCTATGATTGTTTGGTCAATCAGGCAATTTAAAGGAGATGCAAGTTTGGTAGAGACAATGTATTGCCCGGTAGTATTTTTATCGAGTTGGATATACGTATTTGAAATATTAAAAAAATAAATAAGATGTTAGAAGTTAGTGCAAGCGAAATAGTAACTGCCGACAAAATGAGAGGCGTAGGACCGGCAAATATTATCTTCACAGCCGGCCCTAATCCGGTAGCTGAAGATCGTAGAGGCGTAGCTAAGGTAACGGCTGGTGGAGAGAGTAAGAACGTTACAATCACACAAGCTGCCGGCGAGCAGGTCGTTGTAATTCCTGAGTTCGATTATCTTGTTCTTAGATACGGATGGGAATCAGAAGACGGTTCCGATTTTGATACTGCAACCGGTTTCACCAATACAGGCATATCAAATGTGGATAACAAGTACGTTGGATGGAGCAAGCAGTGGGCTACTACCCAACAACAGGTAGGTGATTACCTTATCTATGGTGGTGATAACATGCAGTCAGGACTCGAAGGGGCACTTATTAAGATGAAGACCTTGCTATCAGCGCCGGGCATGGACGAGTCGGAACCTAATATCAATGCCGATATCTATGGTAATTGGTATGGGAATAGAGGACGAGGAAATGTCGTTGTGTCTTTTACAGCCTACCTTGGAGGAGAGATGGTTAAACAAGGATTTAACTTCATTAACGAAGGTGGTGAAGAAGTTTACTCCGACAGCATCACTACCAACGTTTCAGCTCATGGGGAAACCAATTACCAAAATATAAAAGGTTTGTACACTAAGATGGGTACGATGGTTTATAATAAGGAAAAGCGTGATTGTGTTATTGTTATAGGTTAAGACATGGAAAGCCTTTGGAACAAATACAATAAGATCAAGGAGGTGTTTTACCGGGATTTCGTTTATGATTCCAGCTACACAGAGCAGGCCTCGTGCATCCCACTGTCGTCGGTGAAGAACGGGGTAGGCTGGGTCGGCGACGGAACCATTAATCTGGCCCAGTATCTTCAGTTTGTATATACGGAAATGATTCTCGGCAATAAGACGGAAGATGATGTTCGTAATGCCATACTGGTGCTTACTCGTCTTGCCGATACTACTTATGATCTATTTTTTAATAACAATAAAGGTATTTATTTCAAATTCGAAAAAGGATTTTTCTTAAGAGACGATATCCATAGCGAAGATGCAAGCAAATTTGGTCTTTCCAAGATAAGTTCCGGGTACACTAATGGTATAGAGTTGAAAGACGAAGATCCATGCTTCTCCCCATTCACTTCACAAGATCAGATCTGGAATCTGGCTCCGATATTAGCTTTCTTATCAGAAAAAGGATTTGAAGAAGCCAGGCAAGCAGGATACGATATTTTTGAGTACGTTATTAGAAACGGGCACAAGATATACAATCCTTATTACAGCGCCTTGCTTCATCATTGGACATTTCTTCCTGATATGGATACCGATAAGGTCAAGCCGTGGGATAGGGTTAGCAACCGTAACAAGAATATTAAATACAAAGTTAAAGTTAAGAGAGGGGCTAACAATTGGTACTTCTCTGGAGGGTTCAGATGGGCGTTTAAGAAGTTCGGAGGCGAGTGCAGTACATTCTGGCATTGCCTATGGTATAAGCCATTTATACTCTTAGCAGATAGAGTATATCATCCATACGTATGTAAATGGTTTGGTATTAAGGTTAAAAACAATTCTTATTATTGTCTTGGATCTACAAATGAAAAATCATGGTACGGTCCTAAGTTTAGAAAGAGGTTGGTTAATAAGTTTAACAAATCTTTGGAAGGGGGAGAGCTATTTATGCCTCATCTGGTTTTTCTTCATGGATATGAAGACGTTGATAGAAGCAGCTTAGAGTCCTACCTTAAGGAATGGGAATGGGATGGAATTAATTCTCCTATTGAGTTTTTGACTTTGTGTAATTGGTTTAAAATTATTTTTGACAATGAAAATATACTATAAATCAAAAATAGCTAAGTTATTTACGTTCATTGACGGCTACAAAACAATTATGTTATTTGGAGCCGTATTTACCGAACGTGATAGTATATCATTGAGAACCGAATATCATGAGGAAGCACATTGCAATCAGTACCATACATTATTTTATTTTGGTATGTTCGTATCTTTGCTTACAATAGGATTGTGTCTCTTATTCGGTAATGCAGGATGGTGGATGCTGTGGCTGTCTCTTATTCCGATATTTTTATACTATTCATGGTATTTAATTGAGTACCTGATTAGGTTGTGCATATATCGCAATCATGATAAGGCATATCATAATATCGTATTCGAAAGAGAGGCTTTCGACTTAGAAAAGTATTGGAATAAGCATGATGTTTTGAGGAAGGAGTCGGAAGGGTTTAGTTTCCTCGGTTATTATCGGAAGGAGTATTTTTATGAGTAGGAGAAGATATTTTGAGGAATATAGATCTGGTAATGAAGCCATTTATCATTGTGTTGAAATTGATACCGATCATGAGGAACTGTATTCATACAAAGACGGGGTTTTAGAAAGTAATGTGACGATAATGGATCCAGTTGATGATTATTTCTATAATTATATTGATATTCAAATAAGAAATTTCAATGATAATCCTATTCCTGATTTTTATGTAGGTGTAGTTGATAATATTGGAGACTAAAAAAGTTTATAATATGAGAAGAAGATTTGAATTTGACAATAATTCAATTAAAATACCGTCCAAAAATGGAGTATATTATTTTTTGAGAGACGGACAATCGGTAGGAGGGGGAGCAAATTCTGTATCACCACTAGAATTAGCTAGAAACGGAGAAGGAGTATTGTGTGTGTTTAATAAAAGACATGTTCTTATACTTCCATCATCATCACATCCATCTGCCAACTGGGGGCGTTCAGGTGAGATAGCTCAGGGCGTTACTGATTTTCAAAGTATGCCTAATGTATATTATACAGAAGAAGCTTTTCGAGGAGAAAATGATAGCATTAATTTCTTAAACAAATATGGAGATGTTGATGAATACGGATTTTATAAAGCCTCGTTGATAAAATCTCCATCTGGAGCCATAGATGGAAGAATACCCTCTATAGGAGAATTTATGGTTATGATAAATGCATCAGAAAATAACATTTCGGTTATTGACGATCATTTATCAAATTTCCCTGTTTATACACCTATAATGTATAACACATCTTATAGTAGTTACCTCTCGTCTTCTCAAAATGGTGAGAATTATTACTGGGGTTGTAATTTTCATGATCTATCTTTAACAGGAGACTACCATAAAGATATGGCGCAAGGTTTTGTTATTCCAGTAGCTTCTGTTGTGTGAGTTAGTTCTTCTTTTGCTATCTTTGTGACAAACAGTTATAAAATGGCAGCAGAAGATAACAGAAACATAGCGGTACCTCAAACAGGTATGAACCGCGATCTGCATCCGTCGAGTCTTACGGATCAGCATTATACGTTTGCCTTGAATGCCAACATCGAATCCGAGGATGGTAATGTTGGGATGAGATCTAATGAGCACAGTAATCTTAAATGCATTGATTTCGATGCATTTAAGGTTATTGGTTATAAGAATGATCTTACTTCAGGCAATATCTATTTTTTTATAACAAATCCTGAAACAGGCGTATCTAAGATAACTTATTTCAAGCCTGAATCCGATACAAGTATCTTATCCGATTCCGATATAGAATCTATGGTAGAAGGATCGGAGTCGTTGTGCTCTGGCATGAAAACTTTGCTTGAAGACAACGAGCAAGATCCGTGCCTTAATTTCTCTATCTATCATCCTATAAAAACCATAGAAATAAAGACAGAGAAATGTGGAAAATGTATTTACTGGACCGACGATTATAATCCTCCCAGGTATGTTATTGTAGACAAGGCTCTGACTCCTGATGATGAAGGTGATATATGGTATCATTATCATGGGTATAAGATATGCGATAAAGAATACGATAGAGACAAATTCATGCAGGAGAATGGTTGTTTTCTGGCATGTGAGAAACTTAGGGTGTTTCCGCTACTGGACCAGCCATGCGTAGAGCCGGTACAGATAGAGTACGGGGGCAGCCTCCGGGCAGGCGTGTACCAGTTTGCTGTGGCTTTGTGTGATGAATTTGGCAACGAGAAAACTAACTATACTTCATTGACTAATCCTGTGCATGTATTCGATGAACAATATATTAGAATCAATGATGGGAAATGGGGAGAAAGAACTAATCTTGGTATAAGACTTAAGGTGTCTAATTTGGATAGGCAAGTTAGCCATTACAAGGTAGCTGTTATTCAAAACACTGTTGGATATAATGGTGAAACACAACCTGTAGTCGATTATTTCATAGAAGGTATTCATCCTATTACAGAGAAGACTATATACTATTATTCTGATCTTAATAATAAAAGGACAACATTTGAACATATTTCTTTAAAAAGAGCCATATATAATACATCGAGAGGAATAGTATCGGTTGGAAACCGTCTTTTGCAGTATGGTCTTACTGCTGAAAAAGAGTGGAATTTACAACCTGTAGTTTCTCTTATGGGGCATTTCCTAAAATGGCAGGCATCGGTAGCCCACGAGGATCTGTATAAAGATGGTAATGCTTGTTCGTTGTATGTTGGATACATGAGGAATGAAGTATATCCTTTTTCTATATCATTTAAGACATCTACTGGTTATAAAACTCCAGCGTTTGTTCTTATTCCCCCGCCTTCTGATAAGGCAAGAGAGGAAATGAACAAAGACAGTATCCCATACCAGTCTATAAACGCATATGCTCCGGATTGTTCAGGAGTGGAAAGGAAATATGTATGGCAGTATAGCAATACGGCAGGAGATGGGATATTGATTGA
>ULRL01001292.1_pt1 | contig 18820 bp, 10 predicted proteins | sample 1955391 | NCBI WGS metagenome assembly ULRL01 (sample SAMEA4835681, study PRJEB28245) | human gut metagenome | biome: gut microbiome; material: fecal sample | place: Denmark | collected 2008
ACTGCCAAAATCAGCAGCCAGGCCATCACGATCATGGCCAAGCTGGGCGGCAGGTCCGGTACGCCGGTCAGCAGCTCAAACGGCAGCTGGAACAGCAGGCACGGCACAATGCCAAAGTAAACATAGTACCGCCCCTGATAATAAGCAACATCCCACAAAGCATCCGGGGCCGCGCTCTGACGGGCGGCGGTATCGTAAGGGTTCTGCATCTCCGCCATGGCGGCGGGCGGGTCGCGCTGCAGATCCAGGCGGCCATTCAGCAGGCTGTGGGCCAGAGCGCCGTACTGCGCAGCGGAATCATTCTGCCAATCGCTGATATGCTGGGTGAAGGTGATGCGGCTTTCGCCGTCCCAGTTTTCGACATTATAAAACGAGGTCGCCACGCCGGAGTTGCGGGCATCGGCAAAGGGGGCCGCTGCGGCCAGCAGGCAGAGCATGCAGCCCAGCACCAGCACCGCCGGGCGGTATTTGGCGCGGTGGGTCAGGTAGGCTTCGTGCCACGCGGCAGCGCCGGGGCGCAGCCCCCACAAGGCCAGCAGTGCCAGATACACCACTGCCAGCCGCAGCAGCGAGAAATCCATCGGGCGGGGTACATTGGCCAGAACCGCCTGCACGGTATAGTTCAGGTCATAACTGCGGTACTCTCCGCTATAGCCCTCCGCTTGCAGGGTCAGGGTATCTACCGCGCCGGAAAAATCCAGCGTGCGCACCAGGCTGCGTGCCGCTCGCGGGGCCGCCTGCCACTGCCAGCTCTGGCGCGGGGCGGTGCTGGCTTCGTCGGTACCGGACACCCACAGGATAAACAGCGGGTTCTGATCCTGCGGATAGTTGCCGTCATACTGGTAGACAACGCCATCCAGCGCAACGTTATACAGCGGCTGATGGATGCCGGTAAAGGTAAGGGTACTGTGCGCATCGTTCAAAGCAATCGGCTCCCCATCCGCTGGGGCATCCTGCAAATAGGCGCGCAGGTCAACGGGCTGGTAGCCGTGGGTTGCAAAATAGGGTGCGTTGCCCACGAATACTTCCAGGCCAATGGCGGCAATCAGCAGCGCAGCAACCGTCCAAAGTGTGCGGTGCCGCCGCCCGCTGCGCAGGCGGAGTAACAACACAGTGCCGCAGGCCCACAGTGCCGCCCCATTGATGGCCAGCAGGCGGAACAGATCAAACCCCTGCGCCAGCCCCGGCTGGGCAAACACACATGCTGCGATGATCCACACTGCCAGCACAATGCCCGGCCCGGCCAGTACATCCGCATGGGTTTCCCTGCGGTCGCACAGCCGCCCCGGCAGTGCCCAAACCAGCACCCCCAACAGGATGCTGACACAAATTGCTGCTGCAAACATAAAAAGCCCCCATACCAAAGTGTATGGGGGTATTATACTATGAATTGCGGTTTTTGTCGATATTGGGGGTGCAGGCGTCCTCTTCCTGCGGGTCGGACGGCTGTTCGCCTGCCCGCTCCGCTTTGCGGTACTGCGCGGGGGAAAGCCCGGTTTCCTTTTTGAACACACGGCTGAAATACAGCGGGTTATCATACCCGACGATCTCGGAAACTTCACCGATGCTGTATTTGGTGCGTTCCAGCAAGCGCTGTGCATTGACGATACGCAGCGACTGGATATACCGTGCGGGCGACAAGCCCACATACTGTTTGAAGCTACGGATGAACCATGCCGTGCTCATGTGCAGGGACTCGGCGTATTCATCCACATTGATGCGGGCAGTATAATTCTCGTTAAAATAGGCGGCTGCGGCTTCGATCTGCTCCCGCGTGGTGCCGTTGATCGACCGCCGTTCCTGCCGCTGGCGGCTGACCAGCACCAGCATCATCTGGAACAGCCCGGCCGTATAATCCCGATAGGCGTACTGGCAGAGCTGCAATTCCTGGATCATGCGGCGGAAAGTATTTTTGTACTCCGGCATAATGCCGCTGTAAAACACATGGCCATCCAGCGGAATCTCATGCGCCTGCAGCACTGCAGCGGCCTCGCTGCCGGAAAAATAGACCCAGAACACCTCCGGGTGGTCCTCAAGATAGTAGATATAGCGGCGCTCTTCCTGCGGGTGGTACAGCACCATATGACCCGCTGTTACCACATGCTCGGCATCATCAAACCAGAAGTGCGCCTTGCCCGCAGCGATATAAAACAACTGATACGCATTTTCATCATACCGCGTAATAGTTGGCAGGCTGGCGTGCTTTTTCAATCGGCATGTTCCGCAGGAATCCACTGTAAGCGGTGCAGTACAGCTGCCGTCCGCAGCCTGGCGGCTGTTGATGGAACCAAAATTGATATACATCTGTGTTGGCTGGGTAAGACGGGCGCCCCCATCTTTTATGTAGATTGTATAATATTATCCACTACCGTGCAAGTGCAAGTGCAGCTGGCCAAATCATATTGTTTTGTTATACTTCTGTTATGATTTTCGCAAATAATATTAGAATTCTTATCAAAATGTTTTTTCAGCTTTTCTGTTTTACCGCGGGGCCACAACAAAAAAGTGCCCGCCTGCTGCAAGGCAGCGTGCGGGCGCTTTCATGCTTATTCCTTTGCTTTTGAGCCGGGATTATTCAATGCCGGTCACGGTATAATCTTTGTCCTCAACGGCTTTTTTCAGCACAGTGTCATCCACCGGCTTATCCAGCGTTACAACAGCGGTACCGGCGGTGTGGCTTACTTCGGCGGCGGAAACACCGTCCAGCGCTTCCAGTGCCTTTTTCACGGTTGCTTCGCAATGACCGCACATCATGCCTTCAATTTTAATGGTCTTATTCATGGTCGTGTTCTCCTTTTTGCTTGTTTTGTGTGCTTTGCGTTTATGGTCATGTTTGGTGCTGCAAATATCGAACAGGTTCAGCCGCAGTGCGTTGGAAACTACGCAGAAGCTGGACAGGCTCATGGCCGCAGCGCCGTACATCGGGTTCATCTGCCAGTGCAGCAGCGGGATAAAGACACCTGCCGCCAGGGGGATGCCCAACACATTGTAGGCAAAGGCCCAGAACAGGTTTTCGTGGATATTGTGCAGAGTAGCGCGGCTCAGGCGGATGGCGGCGGGCACATCGCTCAGGCGGCTCTTCATCAGCACAACGTCAGCGGCGTCAATCGCAACATCCGTACCGGCGCCAATGGCAATACCGACATCCGCGCGGGTCAGGGCCGGTGCATCGTTGATGCCATCGCCCACCATGGCCACGCGTCCCTTGTTTTTCAGGCTGCGGATCACAGTTTCCTTGCCATCGGGCAGCACACCGGCAATCACTTCGTCCACACCGGCCTGTGCACCAATGGCTTTGGCGGTGCGCTCGTTATCGCCGGTCAGCATCACAACACGGATGCCCATGCCCTGCAGTTCACGCACAGCCTGCGGGCTGTCCGCCTTGATGACGTCCGCCACCGCGATAACACCCTGCATGGTGCCATCCTTGGCAAAGAACAGCGGGGTTTTGCCCTGGGCGGCCAGTGCTTCGGCGCTGGATGCCATCTTTTGCGGCACCGCCACGCCAAGGGTCTGCATCAGCTTGGCGTTGCCGCCGTACAGGGTACTGCCGTTCAGCACAGCCGTCAGGCCGTTGCCGGGCAGAGCCTGGAAATCTTCCACCTCGGCGGGGGTCAGGTTATCCTCCTGTGCCTTTTGCAGCACAGCGCGGGCCAGCGGGTGTTCACTCTTCTGCTCCAAGGCAGCGGCAAGGCTCATCAGTACCTGCTCCGTCACACCGTCTGCGGGCAGGATATCCGTCACGCGCGGCTCGCCGCTGGTGATGGTGCCAGTTTTATCCAGGGCAACGATCTCGGTTTTACCGGTCTGCTCCAGCGAAACCGCGGTTTTGAAGAGAATGCCGTTTTTAGCGCCCACACCATTGCCAACCATAATGGCAACCGGCGTTGCCAGGCCCAGCGCACAGGGGCAGCTGATGACCAGCACTGAAATACCGCGGGCCAAGGCAAAACCGACCGTCTGCCCTGCCAGCAGCCACACGATGGTGGTGATAACGGCCAGCGTGATCACCACCGGCACAAACACACCGGAGACGCGGTCTGCAATTTTGGCAATGGGTGCCTTGGTGGCTGCGGCATCGCTGACCATCTGGATGATCTGAGCCAGCGTGGTATCCTGACCCACGCGGGTGGCACGGCAGCGCAAAAAGCCGGATTGGTTCAGGGTTGCGGCGCTCACGCTGTCGCCTTCGGCCTTATCCACCGGGATGCTCTCACCGGTCAGGGCCGATTCGTTCACCGCGCTGCTGCCTTCCAGCACCACGCCGTCAACGGGGATATTCTCGCCGGGACGCACCACAAACACATCGCCCTGCTGCACCTGTTCGATGGGAACGGTAACTTCCGCCCCATTGCGCAGCAGCGTTGCGGTTTTGGGGGCCAGGTTCATCAGGCCTTTCAGGGCATCGGTGGTCTTGCCCTTGGAGCGGGCTTCCAACGTTTTGCCCACCGTGATCAGGGTCAGGATGGTTGCGGCGGATTCAAAATAAAACTCCTCCATATAGCCCATCACGGCCATGGCATCCCCCTGCACCTGGGCCACCGTCATGGCAAACAGCGCGTAAGTGCTGTAGCCAAAGGCCGCGGTAGCGCCAAGGGATACCAGGGTATCCATATTGGGGGCACGGTTCCACAGCGCCTTAAAGCCGCTGATAAAGAACTTTTGGTTGATGACCATGATGATAATGGTGAGCAGCATCTGTAAAATACCCATTGCCACATGGTTGCCCTGCATAAAGCCCGGCAGCGGCCAGTTCCATAGCATGTGCCCCATGGAGAAGTACATCAGCACCACCCAGAAGATCAGCGAGGCAATCAGGCGGCGTTTGAGGCGCGGGGTCTCGGTATCTTTTAAGGCATCTGCTGACGGCGCGGCGGACTGGGCGGCAGCGTTTTTAGGGCTTGCGCCATAGCCTGCGGCTTCCACTGCGGCCACAATATCTGCCGGAGCGGCGGTGCCCTCCACACCCATTGAGTTGGTCAGCAGGCTGACCGAGCAGGATGTTACGCCCGGCACTTTGCTGACGGCTTTTTCCACCCGGGCACTGCACGCGGCGCAGCTCATCCCGGTTACGTTATATTGTTCCACTTCTTTCCTCCTGTTCCCTCTCTTTTGCGGTGGTGATTCTATAATTCCTGTGTGATGATTGGTGAGTGGTTTCGCTTTGGTGTTTGAACACGGGTTGTTGATGTTTGAGTTGTTTCTATGACAATACCGCATAATTCTAAGTGCCGATACGGCGAGCGAGGTGCGGCAGATGCCAAGCCAAAAGCGCAGATAATACTGGATGCTGCAAAGGTGAGCGCCGCCAGTGGCGGAAACAGCGAACCGAAGCAGGGGCAGCGGTCGCAGAGTGCGAGGGGCTTTTGCCCCCGAAGCACGATGCGGGTACCGCAACCCGACATTATCGAGCATTTTGGCAACGCAGATGCCGTGCCGCAGCTGCCGGAGCGGTGCTTAAGCCGCAAGGCGGGAATTGTGCGGTGTTGCCCTATCCTCACTCCCCTTTTGGTGAGCGGCTAGTCTGCAATTCGACGTATTATTGAGGTTACCATTTCTATCCACACTCTCCTTGCGGAGAGCGATACGTTAGGGGCAACCAAGGCTGATGCGGCATTTCTATCCACACCCTCTCACAGGGAATGACTGGCATTTATTCATGGCTCTGGTAATGTTACACAAACTTTTACCGATGTTTGTGAACAGAAAAACAATCGTACTGGGCACTGGCATGGCATTTTTGCTGGCTCAAACACTCGTGCATTTATTTCATGTTCTGCTTCTGCTATTTTGTGCAGGCAATGCTTATTTCATCAGTTTCTGCAGCGTTTTCAGCAGCTCATCCACAACTTCGTCATTCCCGGCACGGATACCATCCGCCACACAGGTGCGGATATGGTTTGCCAGCAGCTCACGGTTGAACGCGTTCATCGCCGCCGTTACCGCCGCCGACTGCACTAGAATATCCGGACAATACGCTTCGTTTTCCACCATCCCACGGATGCCCCGAATCTGCCCTTCGATCCGGTTCAGTCTGTGGACCAGGCTTTTATACTCTTCTTCACTGCGATGCTTTGTTTTGTGTGCACAGCAGCAACACGGTTCCTTCTTTTCGTTTTCCTGCATTATATTACCCTCCCATCACATGCAAGGTACCCCGGAGGGGTATATTCACTATATACCCTGCCGGGGTACCTTGTCAAGTAGATAATATAATATTTTTATATTATTTTATGCGAGAGTTTTTATTATAGCAATTTTTAAAATTAAAGCGGATATCCGCATGAACAAAACCACCCTGAACAGTCAGAAAGAGAAACATTCCATGCTCTCCTTGCGGAGAGCGACGATGTATCATTGATTTATAATAATCGATCTCAAGATTTCTATCCACGCTCTCCTTGCGGAGAGCGACAAGGGACGCTGAAGCAGTTAGCAAGTATATGATATTTCTATCCACGCTCTCCTTGCGGAGAGCGACGTTAGGCCTACCGGCAGGCCAGCCTATCATACCGGATTTCTATCCACGCTCTCCTTGCGGAGAGCGACGGACGTCATCGCGGTAATGACAGATGCCCAGTCCATTTCTATCCACGCTCTCCTTGCGGAGAGCGACCCCAACCTAAATAAAAAAAAGCCCTTGCAAGACTTTAATTTCTATCCACGCTCTCCTTGCGGAGAGCGACAGGATACACCATCAACTTCCATACCAAACCCCGATTTCTATCCACGCTCTCCTTGCGGAGAGCGACATTCTAGATTCCGAATCACCTACAGATTTAGTTATTTCTATCCACGCTCTCCTTGCGGAGAGCGACTGATAGGCGTGATACCATGGCGCAGGAGTTGGCTATTTCTATCCACGCTCTCCTTGCGGAGAGCGACATTCGTGGCATTGTTCTCAAGAGGTAGTACTATATTTCTATCCACGCTCTCCTTGCGGAGAGCGACCAAAAAGGGTTCTGGAAAATCTACAACTTTAACGAATTTCTATCCACGCTCTCCTTGCGGAGAGCGACTTGCGCGATTTGTGTGATGATATGTATCTTGTGATTTCTATCCACGCTCTCCTTGCGGAGAGCGACTGCGGCAATCCGCCGCGCTGTATGGTCTTATTATATTTCTATCCACGCTCTCCTTGCGGAGAGCGACAATCGGCCCGGTCTCTTTTTTCAATACACAAATTTATTTCTATCCACGCTCTCCTTGCGGAGAGCGACATACTCCGGCCATCTCCAATCAGCGTTAGGGCTAGATTTCTATCCACGCTCTCCTTGCGGAGAGCGACTCTCTTTCGATTTTCAGTATCCGAAGTAGTAACAATTTCTATCCACGCTCTCCTTGCGGAGAGCGACGGCACGAAAAAATTTAAGATGCCGGTGCCTGCCTATTTCTATCCACGCTCTCCTTGCGGAGAGCGACCTCTTCAATAGATGACTTCGAGCCATCCACAACGCATTTCTATCCACGCTCTCCTTGCGGAGAGCGACTTTGGAGAGGGTGATTAAATGCTAACTTTGATACAATTTCTATCCACGCTCTCCTTGCGGAGAGCGACGACACCAGCAAGGATGTCATCAAGACTGCCAGAAATTTCTATCCACGCTCTCCTTGCGGAGAGCGACCATCATAACTTAAACCTCCCATCCAAGCCCATCATTTCTATCCACGCTCTCCTTGCGGAGAGCGACCATACAAAAAACATCACCCCCTAGAATCTGGAAAATTTCTATCCACGCTCTCCTTGCGGAGAGCGACTTGTCAATCCGTATAAATTAACTATGATTTTTGATTTCTATCCACGCTCTCCTTGCGGAGAGCGACTGATTCCAGCTATGGGGCGCTTGCAGGCGCGTCTATTTCTATCCACGCTCTCCTTGCGGAGAGCGACAGTTTTTCCCGACCCTTGAGGGCCGCAAAAAACAAATTTCTATCCACGCTCTCCTTGCGGAGAGCGACAGGGAGCCGACAGCCTTCCGAACGCCCCACCACAGATTTCTATCCACGCTCTCCTTGCGGAGAGCGACCGTTTGGATTCCCCTCGACGATGGTTCTCTCTATATTTCTATCCACGCTCTCCTTGCGGAGAGCGACATGGTATCAAGCTTAGAATCAAAAGATGCCAAAATTTCTATCCACGCTCTCCTTGCGGAGAGCGACTAGTGCACGCCCTGAAACTCGCCGACACGGTGTTATTTCTATCCACGCTCTCCTTGCGGAGAGCGACACTGTACATCAATAGGACGGCCAAAACGGTTGTATTTCTATCCACGCTCTCCTTGCGGAGAGCGACGGTCAGCAGTCCGGGCAAGAGCAGCAGCTTTGGCAATTTCTATCCACGCTCTCCTTGCGGAGAGCGACCAGGAGCTCTTCAGAATAGTCAAGCCAAGCTACAATTTCTATCCACGCTCTCCTTGCGGAGAGCGACTCAGGCTGCCAACGGCCTTGCGCACGCCCCACCACAATTTCTATCCACGCTCTCCTTGCGGAGAGCGACAGCAAAAGTGCACAAAACAGTGGGGCACTTTTGCGCATATGAAACAAATTTTATGGGGATTGCATCTTCATGCTGACAGGCAAGGCTGCATTTTACCCTTTCTGCCCCTGTTTTTTTCATATTTTTTGGTGCGAAGGAACCGGGAATTTTATGATTGCCTTCCCCTCGCACTAAGCAAACAAGATTCCATCCTGATCAAAATCCGGGTGCAGACCCACATGCTCGACTTTGCTTTTGTAATGGTTTCCCAGTTGATAAAAGCGCAGGCTGTCCGATTCCGAATCGATCAGTTCGGTCAATTTTGCTTTGAACATCGTGTATTGCGCGGCATCCAGCAGGCACTCAAATACGGAGTTTTGCACCCGCTGGCCGTAGTCTACACAGACTTTTGCTACTTTGCGCAGCCTGCGACGACCGGCGGCTGTTTCGGTGTTGACATCATAGGTTACAAGCACCAACATAACGGCACCTCACTTCCAGAAAAACGGTGGGTACACTTCCAGGTCGCCGCGCAGAGCACGGGCCAGCAAAAGCGCCTGAACATAGGGCACCAGCCCCCAGGGCAGTTTTTCTTTCAAAAACGGATGGGTGATCTCTTCCTTCTTTTTGTTCTGCCATGCGGTCAGGAAAGCTTTGCGGCCATCATCCGTCAGCAGTACGGCACCATTTTCCTGTTTTTGCAGATGTTTTGCCGTGATGATCTTTTGATTGATGCAGCTGATGACCAGCCGGTCTGCATAAACCGCCCGCAGTTCTTCCATCAGGTCAAGTGCCAGACTTTTGCGGCCGGGGCGCGGGCGGTGCATAAAGCCAACATAAGGGTCCAGGCCCACAGCGGTCAAGGCGGATGCACACTCCCGCGCCAGCATGCTGTAGGCAAATGAAAGCAGCGCATTCACATTGTCCAGCGGTGGACGGCGGCTGCGGCCCTCAAACACAAAATCCTGCTTTTGCTGCAGAATCAGGTCATTCAGGCAGTCAAAGTAGCGCTGGGCTGCCTCGCCTTCCAGGCCGCGCAGCTGTTCTGGATCATCGCTGGTCTGTATCAGCGGCAGCGCGGCGGCCAGCTGGGTGGAGGTGCGTTTCAGTTTTTCGACCGGGACACGCTGGGGATGATCGCGGGTTGCGCGTTCCAGCACCCCGCGTGCGTTATACACTTTACCAAGGATAAAGCTCCGGGCATAGCGACAGCTCTGGGCCGGGTCATCCGACACGCGGTACTGCGTCTGACGCAGCAGCACATTGCCGCGTTCTTCCCCCACGGTGCGGGCCTGAAATCTGCCATACGGGTCAAAAAAGCAAAGGTCAATGCCCCGCCGGGCACAAGCTCCCATCAAAGCGGGGCTGGCACCTGCGTAAGTAAAGCAGACGATGCCTTCCAGCGTATGCAGGGCATAGCGGTGGGTTTCCTGCTTATTGCGGGTAACAACAAGGTTTTCGCCATCCAATGTCAGGTAAGCGTCCTCATTGATGACAAACAGGGTGTTGAGCAGCTTTCTCATGGCGCGCCCTCCTCAATATGCTCCCGCAGATACGCCGCCGGGTCTGCCTGCTGATACAGCGCCGGCAGGCAAAGCTCTTTCAGTGAGCAGGCATTGCAATGCTTGCCGGGTTTGCTTTTTGGGGTATAGCCGCGCGCAAACAGGCGGTTCATCTCATCCGCCATGGTCTGCGCGGTGCTGCGCAGTTCCGGTGTCAGGGAAACATGTTCCCGCTGCCGGGTTTCTTCATAAAAGATTTCCCCTTCCGGCACCTCGCACACCAGCATTTCTTCCAGCGCCATGGCCTGTGCGCAGAGCTGCAAACGGTCGGCATCGTTTACCTTGCTGCGGCCATGCTTATATTCCACGGGCATGGGCTGCCACAGGCCGCGGCGGCCCTGCAATGACACGCCGTTTGGATCCTTGTGAAACTCTACCACATCGCAGTCGCCGGTCAGTTTTAAGCGGTGGCTGACGACCCTCATACCGCGGGCGATCAGCAAATCGCCGCGTTTTTCCGTCAGGGTAACATCATGGCAGCGGGTATGCTGCAGGCGGCCTTCGGCGGTGCGTTGGTTTTCGGACCATTGTTGTTCCAAGTGTATGAGCGCCCACTGACGGCGGCAAAAGCTAAAATGCTGGATACCGGACATCAGCAGGTAATCATCTGGGGAAGCCATTACGACAGCCTCTCGCACGTTACCCCTGCGGGAAGATTTTCATCCACCGTTACCACATAGTCATGGTAACTGCGCGGGAAGGCTACCCCTTCGGCACGCGTGACATGCACTGCATCAAACAGTTTATAGGACGGCGCATTGCCCAGCTCCGAATCATGCTTGAACACGATCAGTTCCCGAACTGCCATTTTGCCGCGGGCTGCACTGTGGTCATTTTCAAACATATTCAGGATTGCCTGCCACAGCAGCTGCAGGTCATCCTCTGAGAATCCTGTAGTTTTGCGGGCCAAGTTGGCCGAAACATAGCCCTCTGCACGGTACAAACCATACGGGATCACATACTTGCGGCCCATCTCGGTGCCTTTACGCTCCGCATCCGCTTCGGTCGTAATGGCAATACGGGTAATGGTCACTTCCTGCGGGAGAACAGGGTCTACCGAGCGTGCAAAGCTCAACTGAACAGGGCCACGCACCTGCCCACAGTTCAGTGCGCCTTTTACAAAGGTTGTCATAACGGCGCCAAATGTGCGGATATCATAAAAGTTCTGGCACATAAAGTCCCGGATTTTACGGTCCAACTCCGGGTCATCTTTCTTGGCGACTTTCAGGGCATCCTTGGCATCAGCATCAATGCCCAAGTATTCGAGTGCTTTTTTATCGCTGCGGTTCAGGGGGACCTGATCTTTAATGTAAATCTGGTATCCTGCTTCATCTTCTTTGGCTACTTCGACATAGTTGCGAATCTTACGTTTCAAGCAGACATCTGTAACAATGCCATATCCCGTTTCCGGGTCAACGCGCGGCATGTTGCCTGCATCCGGATCGCCGTTCGGATTCCCATTTTCAACGTCAAACAGAATTACAAAATCATACCGGTTTTTGATTGCCTGTGCCATTGTTATTCCTCCACTTTCTTTGTATAGCGTTCCTGTGTCTGATGGTAATAGCCAAGGATAAAAGCGCCTTGTTCCGGCAGAGTCAGCCGTGCGGGAAAGCTTCCTTCCAGTTTTCCGCCCGCCAGCGCAGCGATCTGCTTATCGTAATAAATCTTTTGTGGCTTGCTCATTTTTTGCATATGCTTTTGTGCCAGCATCAGAATTGTCGGGAATACAGTAGCTGGGGTGGATGCCGCCGCATTAAAATAGCGGTCTTTGATGGTTGTATTGATATCCGGGTTTACCGCCATCTGGATTGCTTCCAGCACAGCAAAAAGCTGACCCATAACATACGGTTGATAATTTGTTTCCTTGTTATTTTCCACAGTTAATACCTCCTTTGGGCAACGGGGATCTTCATTACGCAGGTAGTATGCTTTTATAATAGCGGCACGGCCGCGTGTTACTTTTTGCTCTGCGCGGATACGCATCATAACGCCATCCAGCAGGGTTGCCGGGTACCTTGTATTATTCAGGATTGCACGCAGAACATCGCCCGCCAGCTGCGGTGCTGCCGATGGGCTGCGGGAATTGGTGTTGACGGTTTCCTGCAGCAGCCAATACAGCCCCAGCCGCGGGAATTTATCATAAGCGGGGCGCACAATCTCTAAGCGGTCATAATGCTTCTGCACATTATCAAGCAGCGTTTGAAATGTATCCTGCCAGAAAAAGCGAACCGAGAGGCGCGCCGCATTAGGGGCCAAACCAAGCACATAAAAGTGCCTTTGTGGGTCAAGTGTCACGTTCTGCCACTCTACACTCTGTCCATGGACCAGCTTGTCCACTGCATTTCGCACATCGCTTTCGCTGACAGGCGCATCCATGGCAAACAATGCATCCATTGCTACCTGCTGGTAGGCGGTCTCACCACCTGCTGCCCAGCAGACAATGGTGGTATCGCCCACGCGCTGAACATGTTCCCTGTCTGCCAGCAGATAGTTTAATGCCTGTGCATAGGCAAAGGCCGCATAACTGCCAACCGGCGCATTGCCCCCCTGTTCATGTCCGTATGAGCAAAAAGCGTCCGCATTAAAAGAAACAATCGATGCGCCGGAAGGCTGTGCCCCGGTCACGCCTTTAATCGCCGGGTGCAGGCGGGCAAGCGGTGCCTTTTGCCCTGTAACCAGGCATCGGATTTCCGGTGCATCCGTGTTCTTATCACACTGCCGCTGCCAGGCTTCCTGTATTTCCGGATCGTCCTGAACATAGTTTTCCCGAATCAGAAATACCAGATTGCCACCCTTGTAAAGTTCCTTGAGACTTTGTTCCAGCGCTGGATTCTGCTCCGCCGCCTTGGGGTCCCAGTTTATAAAAAAGTTCCGCACTGCCTGTGCCGCCTGACCAGGAACATTTTGTAAAATGGCAAGATGCAGCTCCTTTGCAGCGGCAAAGCACTGCATTGCACGCTCCGGTTTGCCTTTTCCGTCAATGCCGAGCATGTAAGCACTGTTATCACACAAAAAATTAGCTGCCACACCACTAGAGCGTTTAACCTGTTCCGGAACTTGCAGCTGACATGGAGCAAGCACTGTTTTTTTACCGCGCTTTTCCTCTTGCTGCAAGGGGTGCAATGCCATCAGTTGGCCGTTTTCATCCAGTTCCAAAGCCCAACTGACTTTTGCGCTTGTCCAACCGGGGCGCGTGATTTTGCCATTGGCCAGCAAATCTTCATAGTATTGTACCAAAGCCTGTAAAATCATCGGTACACCTCGCAGTCTGCCACATTCAACACACCATGTTCCAATTTTGCATGGAAATACATCGGGGTTATGTTCTGCGGGTCAGTGTAGTTAAAGTCATATATCATGAATCCCAAATCCCGTGTTTCCTCAATGGTCGGGATTGGCCCGCCGGGCCATGCGCGGAATGCGGCAGGAAATTCACGGCACCCAAAATAAGGGGTATGAAAACACTGACCCCTGGACATGCGCCGGGTAACAATATCCTGGAACTTTCCCGGATTGTCGCTCGGTGCCGCACGGTCAGTCATCTCAAATTCTGCCTCAATCACATAATGAACGTCCTGCAACACCATGGCTGCACGCTGAACGATCTGCTGGGGCGTGGCAAGGTAAAGCTCTTTCCCTGTTCCCTGCATCGCGCTGCGTACATCGGAACAAAGAATTTTGCTTTTTACTTCGTTCCGACGGATGTTGGTAAAGCGGATTGGGTTCATAACATAGATTTTCCGGATTTTCCACCGTAAGCCGGGGTGGTAATAGATTGCTTCTACTATGCCGCGTGCCGCGGAAGGGGTGAGGACTTCATATGAAACCCTTTCGACTTTTAGCTCAGGCCTCGAGAGCAAAGCATAATTCCCCCATACTTCCAGCTGGATCATCTGCATCAACTCCTTTGCATTTCTATTTTCATTTGTTTTTAATTTATATTTTTGCTATAGTTTCAATATACGCTACTTGGCACCAAATGTCAATCCTTTTATCATGTATACTTTTTGTTTGCTTTTCATTCGGTTTTCTTTTATAATAAATTGTGTCGGCAGCTTATGCCGTGGATAGAAATAGTTGATTTTACTTTATCGCACAAGAACGGCAGGGCAGGCTCCCTGCCGTTCTTGCTTTATGCAAACCAGGCTTCTCCCGTTTCAGCTTCCATAGCAAGGCCCGTGTTGTTATCATAAAGGCTTCCGTCCGTTAATTCCCATATGCCTTCACTGATTTGGCAAACCGCCCCGGCATTCTCCAGCGTTTTCAGATGTTCCGGGTAAACCGGAACACCATATTGCCCCAGTTGACGGAACAAAGTTTTGCTCACCTCTCCTGCACGCAATCGTGCAAGCAAATGTTCCCCTTTCCCTTGGGGAATGTATACGGTCACGGCAGGTGTTTCAATTAAGCGGAACCTCTCTGCCGCTGTTGCAAAGGGGAAAATGCGCCCTTCCATATCCTGCTCGAACCCTTGCAGAATTTGCTGTTCATCCAGTCTTTTATCTCCTTTTAAGGTACGGTAAAACAGAAAGTATGTTTCGATTGCTTCCAGAGATGCCAGATCTGCATATTTTTTCAGGACGCTTTGCGTTGCGGATACATTCTGTTCCAGCATGCGCGGTACATGCTGCCCTTCCAATGTGAAAATCTGTACCAAGCTCTGCTCCGCCGGGCGTCTTCCCTCTCGATTGCAGCGCCCCGCCGCCTGCAAAATGGAATCCAAACCTGCTTCCTCGCGGTACACAGCCGGGAAATCCACATCAACACCCGCTTCGATCAAAGAAGTTGATATCACACGGCAGGGCAGCCCATCTTTTAAGCGTTCCCGGATTTCCTGCAATAACTGTTTGCGATGGGCTGGGTATAGCAATGTTGTCAGGCAGTAGCTGCCCTCTTTGGGCAGGTTATTGTATAATTCCTGTGCTGTTTTTCTCCGGTTTACAATACACAGCACTTGTTCCTGCGCTGCCAGTTCTGCGCCAAGCTGGCTTTGTTCCAACTCTCCGCGCATTTTTAGCGTTGTACGCCGGAATGCCTGATATTGCTCTTTGGGATGTGGGCAAAGTTCCGTCATCTGCAGCCCAGGCGCCAGTTCATCAAACAAGGGCTGCAAAGCTGGTTGTGTGGCCGTGCAAAGCACCGCTGCTGCGCGGTAATGCTGTACCAGCTGCGCGATTGCCGCAACGCAGGGGCGCAAATAAGGAACCGGCAGGTTTTGTGCTTCGTCAAAAATGACCACGCTATTTGCAATGTTATGTAATTTACGGCATTGTGACGCATGGTTGCCGTAAAGTGATTCAAAGAATTGCACGGATGTGGTAACCACCACCGGAGCATCCCAGTTTTCCGCCGCCAATGCTTTGCGGTAGGCTGCCGGCTCATCATCTTCCTTGGCAGAGTAGTCCACCCCTGAATGGTGTTCCAAAACATTTTCTGCTCCTAATATTTCCGAAAACACATCCGCGGTCTGGTCAATAATGGATGTATAAGGGATCACATAAATAACCCGGTCCATATGGTTCTTTACAGCTAGCGAAAGCGCAAATGCCAATGACGCTACCGTTTTTCCCCCGCCTGTAGGAACGGTCAGGGAATAAAGGCCGCGCCGCCCTGTTTGCCCTGCCGCTGTACAGGCACTCAAAATTGAACTGCGGCGCTGATTCAAGGTTCCCTGGGGATGGCTCCATTTTGCGGTATATTGGTTCAACCTTTTCAGCAGTTCATCCATTGTCTGGCCTTGTCCGCGCGGTTTAGGGCTGCTCATAAAGTTTTCCGTATCCAGATAGTCCGCATCGACCAGGCAGGAATACAACATCCGGGTATAAAATGCCTGTGTAAAACGATTTTCCTTCATCATTTCCGGCTGGGGCGGTATGGACGGCAGTTTAATCTCATTCGTCCATTGGGTATAGGGTTCAACGCTCTTTTTCAATCGCCCAAACATTGTCGCATCCTGCGCGGTATCGCTTCGGCCTCCTCCATCCGGCAGGCCGCTATGGTGTCCCGCAATAGCAAAAGCCAGTGGGATTTGACCATATCGGGCAGCCACCTGTGCACCAGCCGTTGAGTGATCCACTTTCTCTCCACCTTGCAGGCGCTTTTGAAACTTTGTACTATATTTACCAATATCATGCAGTAATCCAAGCCAAGTTCCCTGTTGCTGGGCATCAAAGGCTGCTGCAAATTGCCCACATAGGACTGCCGTTCCCTGCAAATGGTCCGCTACCGTTTGGACGCGGGTTCCGTCTTCACTGATATGAGCCAGCATCTTTTTCTCCTGGTGCATAATCAAACTCCCTTCTGTTTTGCTTTTCTCTATTGTAGCAGATCACTCATCCCATAATTCGGACTTTCACTCCAGTTCTGCAATCTTTGTCATACTATCCAAATTTATCCATGTAGAATTGTTAGCTATTCCCATTAGCAGATATTTTTGATAAAATAAGATATTATAGGGTTTATGAATTCACTTTCTTATATTACTTCTTCATCTTACCGAAAAATCATTTACGCAAGGAGTGAAAAGCCATGAAAAGGAAGTTATTCTCATTTTCCGCCAGTGTTATCACCGCAATAATGCTTACCGCTTGTGCTGCAGCGCCAGAAAATAAGCCTGCTTCCTCCGCTGCTCTTTCCCCGACCAGTGAAGCTGTTGCCACAGCTATACCATCCACTAGCAATGCCAACTGGAAGTTACCGCCACAATATGATTTTGACGAGATGATTCCTCTCTTCTCCCGCGAAACCCACACTGCCGGTTACGCCGCTGCCCGAAATCTGTACGCTGTGCGCAAGGGCGAACGCTGGAGCCTGTTTAATGCTGCCAACTGTAATGCTTTTCTGGAAGATTTGTCAGAAAGCATCCCGTACCTGTATGGTGAGCAGGAGCTCTCCATTGGGGTAGATGATACATACGATTACCAGAAGCTGAATGCCCTGGAAGAACAGATTAACCAGGAGCTGGTTGCCCAACAAATGCCTTTTACAACCATGCTGGGCGGGCACGGCGGGTATGGCATCCAGTGGATTTTAGGTGACAGCCAGATTTACCGTTCTGCTATTGGTGTCTATACATTTAGTGGCACGCCCATCGAACAGGTGTATGCTCCTGATTTGGTTGGCATCCAGCAAGGCATTTGGGATGATGAATATGCCGGCTATCTTGTTGACAATTCTGCACCTTTTGCCGTTGCGGATAAAAACGGTACAATTTTAACCGATTTCGACTACCAGGATGCCTGTATGGCCGGTGAATCTTTAATCGCGGTAAAGGATGCAGCCGGTAACTGGGGATATTGCGACCAAAGCGGTGCTTTAGTAATCCCCTGCATTTATCAGCCGCAGATGAGTTTGTCCATCATGAACGAAACTGTTGAATATCCTTACGCAGACTTATCTGGCATGGTAGTTGTGAAAACCCAATCCGGACAAAAGCTGGTTCTGGATGTTTACGGCAATGAGATAATTTCCGCTGGGCAATATGAAGATTTAGCCCCCGCGCGCGATGGCTGCGTATGGGCAAAACAGAATGGCCTTTGGGGCTTGCTGCAAGTACAGGATTATACCGAAAACAATGCCAACGTTATTCTGCCGGATGGATGCGTTGCACCAGATGTAACGCTTAGCCGAATTGATAGCCTTTGTACCTACACCACTGCTGATCATGGGCTGGTTATGCGTAAAGGTCCCGGTACAAATTATGAAAAAATGGATAATATCCCCTACGGTATCATCGTATGGGAATGCGGCTATAGCAGCAATGTGCCTGACTGGGTTGTTGTATATTACAATGGGATTTATGGTTGGGTCAGTGATGAATACTTGGCTATCACTATTTATTCCACCAGTAAATAATAAATAAAAAAGCAGGTGTTCATGTAGAAACGATATCGTCCTCCACGTGAATACCTGCTTTTTATAGCTTCTTTTATTATATCTGTTCTGTGCCGCTACTTGTCTCTGTATGAAATAAATAGCCGCTATATGCATTTGAATGAAGCCTTCTGTTTGTTTGCTTTTTTACCTAAAAGAATCGCGTAGGAGGCTCTCTTAACTAAAGAGCCGACCTCTCACACCACCGTACGTACCGACCGGTACACGGCGATTCAACCGCATAAGTGCAAGGACTTGTAATAGCGCCTGAGGATACTAAAATATCCTGCTTCTGCGAGTCTTTCGTTTGCAATGGAACCTTTTAATACAGGACTACCGGCGATACGCCAATAACCCAGTCTGGAATTGCCCTACTGGTACTATTCCAAAATCCTTCGTTTGAGTTTCATTACTCATCGATATAATCTTTATCGAACCACTCGCCTAGCGAGTGGTTTTAGACATACAAAAAAGCACCCTAGCTTACGCTATGGTGCTCTTCCTGGTGACCCGTGCGGGAATCGAACCCACGTTAACGGCGTGAGAGGCCGCTGTCTTAACCGCTTGACCAACGGGCCATAAAAAAGAGAAGTCGGCATCTACCTATTTTCACAGGCCGTTTCCAGCCAACTATCTTCGGCACAAGTGAGCTTAACTTCTGTGTTCGGAATGGGAACAGGTGGTCCCTCACCGTCATCGACACCGGCCATACCCTGACCAACGTCAGCTTCTCTTCTTAGAAGGCATATACCTTCAAAACTGAATATCGAACTGCTTTCAGCAAATGAAGTATCAATCGAAAATGGGGTCAAGCCCTCGACCTATTAGTACACGCTTGCTCAATGACTCACGCCACTTACACATTGTGCCTATCAACCTTGTAGTCTTCAAGGGGTCTTACCTGATT
>ULRL01026325.1_pt1 | contig 18686 bp, 16 predicted proteins | sample 1955391 | NCBI WGS metagenome assembly ULRL01 (sample SAMEA4835681, study PRJEB28245) | human gut metagenome | biome: gut microbiome; material: fecal sample | place: Denmark | collected 2008
TTCCCGGTAAAAGAAAATTGCAGTTATTTTGAGAGTGAGATGGTATTTGAGATTGGTGACAGACCGGTGCGTGTGGTAAGGACACCGGGACATTCTGTCGGATCAGTATGTTTCCTTGATGAAAAGAACAGATGGATGTTCACCGGGGATACCTGCTGTAAGGCTCATGTACTGCTCCAGATGGAATTTGCGGCACCGATGCAGACCTATAAGGAATCACTGGAAAAGCTGATCGCTATGGAATCTCTCTACGATATTACCTGGCCGGGACATCATATCAAACCGGTCGAGAAACAGGTGATACATGATTTCCTGACAGCTGTGGAAGGAATTACAGGTGGCACAATGGAAGGTGCCTGGACCGAGCTTCCTATGGGCAAAGCAAGACTGTTAGAGTATAAAGAAATCGGAATCGAATATTAGATAAAGTATGAGGCAAGAGATGTTTTAATCTTTTGCCTTTTTGTTGCATGAAAATTTAAAAGAGGCTATACTTTTTTGTATATTTCAAATTCATCAAAAATGTATGAAGTTTTTACAGATAGAATAGGAAGGACTTTTCCATGGACATCAAAGACTGCATTATTTATGAAAAAACAATCCCTGCTCACCCGGCAGTATACGATGATTTTCCGGAGAATCTGCTGCCGGAACTGGCAGGGTATTTAAAAGAGCACGGAATTGAAAAATTATATTGTCATCAGACGGAAATGTTTGAGAAAGTGACTTCCGGGAAGAATGTTGTTATCACAACATCAACGGCGAGCGGCAAGACCTTAAGTTTTTTACTCCCGGTTTTACAGGACATTTTGAAAAATCCGCTGACAAGGGCAATCTTCATTTACCCGACCAAGGCACTTGCGGCAGACCAGTACCGTGCGATTGCACCGTATCTGGAATATTTTGGAGAGAACCGTATTGTGGCGGGCGTGTATGATGGGGATACGCCGGTGGCGGAGCGTACAAGAATCCGGCAGAGTGCCAATATTATATTGACAAACCCGGAGATGGTGAATGGGGCATTTCTGCCGAATCACAGCAAATACGGGTTTGATTTTATTTTTTCCAATTTAAAATACATTGTGATCGATGAGCTGCACACGTATCGTGGAGCGTTCGGTTCGCATCTGGCAAATGTGTTCCGCAGGCTTTCAAGAGTATTCCGTTATTATCATTCCAATCCGCAGTTTCTTTGCAGTTCTGCTACGATCGCCAATCCGGTGGAGCTTGCAACAGAGATCTGTGGAAAGCAGTTTGCACTTGTGGATAAGGACGGCTCCCCAGCAGCAGAACGTGGATATTATCTCATCCAGCCGCCGAAGATCATGGGGAAAGACGACAACTATTATGGGCAGATCCGCATTACGACAGTGGCGGCAGAACTTTTGCCGGAGCTGATGGATGAAGGAAAAAATTTTATTGCGTTTACGAAGTCCAGAAAGAATGTGGAGATCGTCTTAAAAGAGACGAGAGATCATTTGGAAGCGGAGGGATTTTTAGGCACGCATAAGCCGGATGAAATCTCCGGTTATCGTGGCGGTTACACGCCGCTTGAGCGGAAACAGATTGAAAATCAGATGATCTCGGGAGAACTGATGGGACTTGTTTCCACGAATGCATTAGAACTTGGAATTGATATCGGAAAGATCAGTACCACGGTGTTAGTCGGTTATCCGGGCACCAGAGCCTCATTCTGGCAGCAGACAGGGCGTGCCGGAAGAAGCGGGAAAAGGAGCAGCAACTATCTCATTCTCGACAATCAGCCGTTTGACCAGTACATTGCACTTGAGCCGGGCTGGCTGTTTGAGGGAAGCAGTGAAAATGCTGTGATCGATAAGAATAATCTGATTATTGAGCTGGCGCATATCCGTGCGGCAGCAGCGGAGATCCCTTTGACGCTTGATGATATTTCCCTGTTTCCGGATCTTGGCGAGGCAATCCCGGTACTTCTCCGCGCTGAGGAACTGTCGAGCCACAATGGAAAATTTGCGTGGTCTGGCGGTGAGTTCCCGGCGGGTGATTTTTCCATGCGCAATATTGACGAGAAGCGCTATAAGCTTCTGCACAAGGACAGCGGAAAAGAAATCACAGAGATGGACGAGAGTCAGGCGTTCCGCGAGCTTCACGATGGTGCGGTCTACATGCATGACGGTGTTGCTTATCAGGTGACAAAGCTTGACCTTGAGAGCCGAACTGCCTATGCAGTGCCTTTTAATGGAAATTATTATACGGTCGCGGCAGGGGAAGCGAATGTGAAGATCGTTCACGAGAGTAAAAATATGCCGCTTGCGCGCACAGAGCTTCATTTTGGCGATGTCAATGTGAGCGATTACGTTTATATGTTTAAGAAAATGCAGTTTCACAATCATCAGAATCTTGGCTATGAGCAGTTACCGAAGGCACTCTCCAAAGACTATGATACGGAGAGTACCTGGATGCGTGTGCCGGAGAATGTCGTGAAGGTGTACCGGGGATTGATCCAGGTGAATGAGAATACGAAAATGGTGCGGAACAATTATTATGAGGGCGTCTGTTTTGCACTGAAAAATGCTGCCCGGATGGTGACGATGACAGAGCAGGAGGACATCGGGGTAATTACATCGGCGAATGCACTGGAACTTGCGTTTGACACAAGCTCGGATGTAGACATCTATTTTTACGATAAGTATGTGGGTGGACTTGGATTCGCTGAAAAGATTTATGATAATATGGAAGATATTATCCAAAATGCCGTGAAGCTTGTAAAAGGCTGTGGATGCAAAGATGGCTGTGCCGCTTGTGTGGGAGATTACCGGCTTGACAGGCAGATGGTACTTTTCGGACTGGAAAACCTGCTGGAACACTGGGATGTCCCGATGGGAGTGAAGACTGCAGAGCATGCGCCGTCCACGTTCAGGAGAAAAGAGTTCTCGTTTGAAAAGTTAGGAGAGCAGTGGCAGGAGTTCTGCAAAAAGATTAGTGAAAACGGAGAGAACTTTGCCGCATTTTTACAGACCGTTCCGGCGGTCGAAGTGAGAGAGCGGATGCTGATCTTAAAATTATCCAGCGCCTTTTATGCTGACTGGGTGATGGAGCCGGGAAACCGCGAGAGCCTTAAGAATATTATCAGTTATTATGCGGATGTGCCGGTTGGATTCCAGATTCAGGTGGCACTCGCAGATGAAGTGAGAGAGCCGGATAAGGACGCGATGGAGAAGATGGAACGGAGGCTAAAATGAAAACAAGAGAAGAAGCAACAAAATACGGACTGTCATTTCCAGACACTTATCTGGAAACGCCGTTTCATGATCCAAACTGGGAGTTAGTGCGTGTGCGTGGAAGCAAAAAGGCATTTTTGTGGGTATATGAGCGGAACGGATACATCAATCTGAATGTGAAAGTGCGCCCGGAGTGGCGCGATTTCTGGAGGGATGCCTATGCGTCCGTGCTTCCGGGATATCATCAGAACAAAGAACACTGGAATACGATCATTTTAGACGGGACAATTCCGGATAAGGATGTGAAGCAGATGATTGCAGAAAGCTATGACATTATCACAGACAGTCCGACAAAGCGTATTTATGAGGCGGTGAAAACCATTCCAAAAGGTAAAGTGGCGACTTACGGCAGGGTGGCAGAGCTTGCCGGAAATCCGAGAATGTCCAGAGCTGTCGGAAATGCCCTGCACCATAACCCGGACCCGGAGCATATCCCATGCTACCGTGTTGTGAATTCCAAGGGAGAATTAGCAGGGGCTTTCGCCTTTGGAGGGGAGCATGTGCAGGAAGAACTGCTGAAAGCAGACGGCATTGAAGTGGTGAATGGCAGGGTGGATCTGAAAAAATATGGAATATGAGGATTGTAATCTGAAATCTGTCGGAATGAGAAAGAGAAAACCATCGGAATATAAAACAGAAATTAATTGGATTGAAAATATAAAATCTATCGGATTGCAATCTCAAAATCTATCGGATTAGAGTTGTAAAATCTATCGGATTGGAATATAATAAATATAGAATATATGGGAATAATAGTTCCAAAAACATTCTTTCATTATGTGGAGAAAAGTATGAATAAAAGAGATTATAAACCAAGACTGATCGATCGGAAATTAGAAGAATATTTAAGCACATTTGGTGCAGTTTGTGTGGAAGGACCGAAGTGGTGTGGAAAAACATGGTCATCTTCTTATCACAGCAGTAGTGAGATTATGATAGGTAATCCGGATGGGAATTTTCAGAACAGACAACTGGCGGAAATGAGTCCGGCACTGGTTTTGGAAGGGGAAAGTCCAAGACTGATTGACGAATGGCAGGAAGTTCCACCACTGTGGGATGCGGTAAGATATAAAGTAGATCAAAGTGGGGAAAAAGGACAATTCATTCTCACAGGATCAGCAACACCGAACCACAAAGGCATACTGCATAGTGGAGCGGGAAGGATTGCAAGGCTTAGAATGCGTCCAATGTCATTGTACGAGAGTGGCAGCTCAAGCGGGGACATTTCTTTAGAAGCTATTTGTACTGGGGATGCGCCATCAAAGATAACGGGCGAAGTGGATTTAAGGAACATTATTGATTTTATTATCCGCGGTGGATGGCCTGCCAATCAGGAGACAACTTTAAAACAGGCAGCGTATCTGCCGGTGGAATATATTAACGCAGTGCTGGATGATGATGTATACCGGATTGATCATGTAAAAAGAGATAAACATAAAATGCAATTGTTATTGCGTTCACTTGCCAGAAATGAAGCAACAACGGTAACAAATAAAAAGTTAAAAAATGATATGAAAGAAATTGATGATGAAGATATTGATGTAGAAACCATTGCAAGTTATCTGGATATTTTTGACAGATTATTTTTAACAGATAATCAAAAGCCTTATGATTCGAAATTACGTTCTTCTGTAAGAGTGAAACAGGCTGAAAAAAGACACTTGTCTGATCCGTCATTAGCAGCGGCACTTTTAAAAGCAACACCGGAAATGTTATTGAATGATTTGAATACATTGGGATTTTTGTTTGAAGCTCTCTGTGAGAGAGACATGAAAATTTATGCGGAATCGTTCGATGCGGAATTATATCACTATCAGGACTATAATAACAACGAAATGGATGCGGTTATCTCACTGACGAATGGAGAATGGTGCGGTTTCGAGATAAAACTTGGGGCAAATCAGATTGATGCGGCGGCACAAAATTTAACACGTATCCGTGATGAGATAAGGAAAGATGGGGGAAAAGAGCCGGCAGCCTTATGTGTTGTCTGTGGACTTTCCAATGCAGCATATATGCGCCCGGATGGAGTCTATGTAGTGCCAATCACAGCATTGAAAAATTAATTTGTTATAGAAAAAGCAGGGAACACCATTGAATTTGAATTACACACAACAGCTACAACGTCTAAATGAATACCAGAAAGCAGCCGTTTTCGATGAGAGCAGTGCATGTCTTGTGAACGCCAATGTGGGAAGCGGTAAGACGACGGTTCTTATCACAAAGGTCATGTATCTGCATTACGAGAAGCAGATTCCATATGAAAAGATGGTCGTTCTGACTTTTACGAATAAGGCTGCGGATGAGATCAAAGAGCGTCTGTATGCGCTGGAGCCGGAGATCGCAGAGGAACAGTTGTGGGGCTTTGGAACATTTCACAGTGTGTGTCTTACAATGTTGAAGAAAATGCTTCCAGTGGAAAATCTGGGTTATACCAAAGAATTTATGGTGATGGATCCGGACGAAGAACTTGGGATGGCAGAGCAGTTGATCTTAACTTATCAGCTGAAAATCAAATATAAAAACCGGCTGAAAAAGCGTCTGGAACAAAAAAACAGCAAATATCAGGATGATATTGAAAAATTAAAGGCATTGCTAAAGGAAGAAAAGAGACGCCAGGATAAAATGACGTTTGATGAGCTGCTGGAAAACACATGTAATTTGGTGAAGATGTCAGAACAGAAGATGGATGACATCTCCTGGATCATCGTGGACGAAGTGCAGGACAGCGATGAGAAACAGTTAGAGCTCATCGACTGCCTGAAAAAACCACAGACCTGTTTTTTTGCAGTAGGTGATCCGAATCAGGTCATTTACAGTTGGCGTGGAAGTGCTTTTCATATTTTTTATCAGCTGAAGACCAAATATCAGGCAACGGAGCTGACACTTCCGGTGAATTACCGTTCCAGCAGTGAAATCCTTGCAGTGGCACGCTGCTTCATGCAGCAGGGAGGCACCTTGCAGGGCGGCAGGGAGAGCGGTGATAAAATTCAGATCCGGAATATGTATGATCCGTTTCAGGAGGCTGACTATCTTGCAGGCAGGATCAGGGATCTGCATGCGTCGGGGCTTCCATACCGGGAAATGGCGATCTTTTACCGTTTGCAGAACCAGTCAGAAATTTTTGAACATGTTTTTGAAAAAGAAGGCATTCCATTCGAAGTTTCGTTAAAAAAGACTGTGAAAGATATTCCGGTTCTGGACTGGCTGATCAGGGTACTGCGTTTTTCTGTCAACCCGAAGGATAAAAGTTCCGGCATAGCGGCGCTTGCGGATAAGAGATACGGGCTCGGCATGTCGGTGAAAGAGGCGGAAAAAACAATTGATATTCTGAGTGAAACCCGGAAAACACAGACAGAGACTCCACAATCAGAGAAGCAAAAAATAAACTCAGATATCCGTAAGCAAATGCTTGGATTTTCGCAAGCATATTTCAACGCTCAATCCACAACAGCAGAAGACCTCTGGAACTATTTTTCTCTGGAAAATCATCTCCATCCAACGACAGCTTCGTATGTAGAAGACAGAATCTGCGTCATGGACTTTTTGGAGCGCATGACCACCTACCAGAAAGAGCAGCAGAAAAATGTCGTGGAAGGTTTTTCGGAATTTTTGAATATGGCGTCTTTGTATGGAACGAATATTTTGAAAAAAGAGATACATAATGAAAACGATACTGTAAAGCTTATGACACTTCATGCATCCAAAGGGTTGGAGTTTTCCCATGTTTTTATCACAGGTGTGAATTATGGGCTGATTCCTTTGCAGACCAAAAGTTTTGAGGAGGAAGAGGAGGAGCAGCGTCTCTTTTTTGTCGGCATCACAAGGGCGAAGGAACATCTGGAACTTTCCTATTACACAAGTCCGGGACAGTACCGGGCAGCACCCGGACCGAGCAGATATCTGCGCATGATACCGGGAAATCTGATTGAAGGACAGGAGAAGGATCGGGAGTCTTCGGCAACGCATTTACAGGATCTGAAACGCCAGATCCTTGCAGAGCGTGCAGAGCATATAGAACTGCAAGAAGCCGGCAAAATATCAGGGGGAAAAAATCCATCGGCGAATACAGGAACAAAGAATATTTCAGTAGGAAATGAAGCAGTAACCACACAAAAACGCCGCGTCCGTCATCCAAAATACGGCACCGGTTCCGTGGTGAGAGAGGATGACATGATGATTACCGTTGACTTTGATGATTATGGGGAAAAAGAACTCATGAAAATGTTCGGCGGTCTGGAAGAATTGCCGTGATACTTATATATTGTCAGGTATCGGGCGATTATGAAAAAGAATAGCGTACTTGTACAAAAAAGAAAACAATTCCTACCTTGACAAGGGGAAATAATGCGTTATAATACTTATATCATATCAAATAACTAGGAAATATCAATTACAAACTAATTTAGAGATAGAAAGAGGTACAAAGATATGAGTAAACTGATTTATTTAGATAATGCAGCAACAACGCAGGTATATCCGGAAGTGTTACAGGAGATGCTTCCATATTTTTCAGAAGTATACAGCAATCCATCTGCAATTTACAGTTTTGCATCTGAGAGCAAAAAGGCGGTTGATAAAGCAAGGACTTCCGTGGCAGAACTGATCAATGCGAAGACAGATGAGATTTATTTTACAGGCGGCGGCAGCGAGTCTGATAACTGGGCATTAAAGGCAACCGCAGACGCTTATGCGTCCAAAGGAAAACATATTATCACAAGCACGATCGAACATCACGCGATCCTTCACACCTGTGCTTACCTGGAGAAAAAAGGTTTTGAGATCACGTATGTGGACGTTGACGAAAACGGTAAAGTAAAGCTGGACGAGTTAGAGGCAGCAATCCGTCCTGATACAATCCTGATTTCCATAATGACAGCAAATAACGAGATCGGAACCATCCAGCCGGTCAGGGAGATCGGACGTATCGCACATGAACATGGCGTATTATTCCACACGGACGCTGTACAGGCATTTGGACATATTCCGATCGATGTGGACGAGATGAACATTGATATGCTGAGTGCCAGCGGTCACAAGATCAACGGACCAAAGGGAATCGGCGTAATGTATATCAGAAAAGGCGTGAAGATTCTTTCCTTCATCCACGGTGGTGCGCAGGAGAGAAAACGTAGAGCCGGAACTCTGAACGTACCGGGTATCGTAGGTATCGGTAAAGCAGCCGAAATCGCAAAAAATACCATGGCAGAGAGAAGTGCAAAAGAGATCAGTTTAAGAGATCATCTGATCGACCGTATTTTAACAGAAATCCCATATGTGAGATTGAATGGTGACAGACATGACCGTCTGCCAAACAATGTAAACGTATGCTTCCGTTATATCGAGGGTGAGTCCATGCTGATTTTATTAGACCAGGCAGGTGTTTGTGCATCCAGTGGTTCTGCATGTACTTCCGGATCCTTAGACCCGTCTCATGTATTGCTTGCAATCGGACTTCCTCATGAGATCGCACACGGTTCTCTTCGTCTGACACTTTCCGAGAAGAATACCGTAGAAGAAATCGATTTTGTTGTAGACGAGTTAAAGAAGATCATTGAACGTTTGAGAAGCATGTCCCCATTATATGAGGATTTCGTAAAAAAACAGAATAAATAAATTTTTCAATCACATGATTTTACAGTAATCAAAATAACAGGTTATATTCAAAGAAAGCAGGATAAAAAGTATGTATAGTGAAAAAGTAATGGATCATTTTAACAACCCAAGAAACGTTGGAGAGATTGAGAATCCAAGCGGTGTCGGTACCGTTGGCAATGCAAAATGCGGCGACATCATGAGAATGTATCTTGACATTGATGATAACGGGATCATCCAGGATGTAAAGTTTAAAACATTTGGTTGTGGTGCAGCCGTTGCAACAAGCAGTATGGCAACCGAGCTTGTAAAAGGAAAAACAGTACAGCAGGCGTTGGAAGTAACAAATAAAGCAGTTATGGAAGCTTTGGACGGACTTCCACCGGTGAAAGTTCACTGCAGCCTTTTAGCAGAGGAAGCAATCCACGCTGCATTATGGGATTACGCAGAGAAAAACCATATCACGATAGAGGGACTGGAGAAACCGGTGAACGATATTTCTGAGAAAGAAGAAGGCGAAGAGGAAGAGTACTAAGCGCTTTTTCCGGAAGGCACATCAGACTGTCAGGCAGATTTATGAAAAAGGTAAACTGCCGGCAGTCTTTTTTGTGCAATGGGAAAATTCTCATATCTATTTCATTCCAGTTATGGTAAAATATAGCTATTGCAAAAAGCAGAATAGCAGATCATAAGGAAAACGAATTGAGGATAAAAAGATAATGGAAGATTTACAGGTAGAAGATTTTAATGATCCAATAGAACATAAAGCAGAGCAGACAGCAGACGGTATTAAGACACCGGAAAATCAGGAGAATGATGAGGAACAAACCTCCATTTTCAAAGAGATCATGAGCTGGGTGATCCCGTTTGCAATTGCCTTAGTGGCAGCGCTTCTCATCAAAAACTTTCTGATCATCAATGCGGATGTGCCTACCGGGTCAATGGAGAATACAATCCTGCCGGGAGACCGTTTTATCGGAAACCGGCTTGCATATGTGGTTGGAGAGCCAGAGAGAGGGGATATTGTTGTATTCCGGTATCCGGATGATGAGAGCGAGATCTATGTGAAGCGTGTGATCGGGCTTCCGGGGGATACCATCGATATTGAGGATGGAAAAATATATATCAATGGATCGACAGAGCCTTTACAGGAGGACTATCTGAAAGAAGAATGGACTGTTGCCACAGGTCCATATACATTTGAGGTGCCGGAGGGATCGTACTTCATGATGGGAGATAACAGGAATGATTCCTGGGATGCGAGATATTGGAGCAACACTTATGTGACAAAAGACAAAATTTTAGGGAAAGCACTTTTTACTTACTGGCCTTTTGCACATTTTGGAAAATTGGAATAAAAAAGGAAGCGTGACATGGTAACATTATTAGCAAAAATATTTATCAAAGACTCAGAAGATAAAATAAAACAGCGCGAGGCATACGGAATGCTGTGCGGTGTGATCGGTATATTATTTAATGTACTGCTTTTTATCGGTAAATTTCTCGCAGGAACTTTAAGCAATTCCATTGCGATCACAGCAGATGCCTTTAACAACCTTTCAGATGCAGGTTCTTCGATCGTGACACTGCTTGGCTTCAAGCTTGCAGGGGCAAAACCGGATACGGAGCATCCATTTGGACATGGAAGGATTGAGTATGTTTCAGGCCTGGTTGTGGCTGCGGCAATCCTTTTGATGGGTTACGAACTCGTCCGTGACTCCATCGGAAAAATCATGCATCCGGAGGAAACAGAGTTCACGCTCCTTGTGGCAGTGATCCTGATCGCATCCATTCTTGTAAAACTATATATGGCGTATTATAACCGTGCTATTGGAAAAAAACTGGATTCTGCAGCGATGAAAGCGGTTGCCACAGACAGTTTAAGTGATACCGCAGCGACAACGGTTGTGCTTCTGGCATCCATATTCACCCATTTTACAGGAATCAAAATTGATGGCTACTGCGGTCTGGTTGTGGGCTTATTAGTCGGTTATGCAGGTTTTGACGCTGCCAGAGAGACATTAAATCCATTGCTTGGACAGCCGCCGGCACATGAATTTGTAGAAAAAATAGATGAGATCGTAATGTCACATTCGGAAGTATGCGGAATGCATGATCTGATCGTCCACGATTACGGTCCGGGCAGACAGATGATCTCATTGCATGCAGAAGTTCCGGCAGAGGGAAATATTATGGAACTGCATGATGTGATAGACAATATTGAGAATGAACTGCGTGAGACACTTGGCTGTGAGGCAACGATCCACATGGATCCGGTCGTGACTTCGGATGAGCATGTGAGTGAGACGAAAGCGGCGATGGTATCTCTGATCAAGGCAATTGATGAAGATTTGTCCATTCACGATTTCAGAATGGTGAGTGGCGGGACGCATACGAACCTCATTTTTGACATTCTCGCGCCATTTGGATTCCGTCTGACGGACGAGGAACTGCTCACAGAAGTGCTCCAGTCTGTGCATGAACATTTCGGTGATAACTATTACGTGGTGACGAAAATCGATCATTCTTACATATAAAAGTCGTCAATTCATAATCCCCGGATTTTCTTCTGAAATGCCGAGAAAAAGCTATAGACAACATGAAAAACACCAGATTTATTTTTATTTAAATGAATCTGGTGTTTTTACATTATACAAAAAAGTTTTTGAAACCTCATCCCTGGGTTGTGTATCTAATATATGAAAGGTGGGTGAAAGATGAAAAAAGAAGAGTACTCTTTAGTTTATAAAGCAATTCATGGGGACAGTCATGCATACGGCGAATTGATTCATCAGTATAACCCATACTTTTATAAAATAGCTTTTTTATATGTAAAAAATGAGGACGCAGCAGTCGAAATTGTTCAGGATAGTGTCTATCAGGGATATCTGAAAATAAAGACACTGAGAAATCCGGAGCTGTTTTCAACATGGATGACCAGAATCATTATGAATAAAGCGGTTCGTTATATAAAACAGAACAAAAAAATTGTGGAATACGAGGAAGCATTTCATGAGGCTTCACATTCTGAACATGTTGAAGAAAAGCTTGATTTAATGAACGCAGTAAACCGGCTGCCGAAAAAATACAAAGACGTCATCATTCAAAAATATTTTCTGGAAATGTCTGTGGAGGAAATTGCAAAAAAGCAGATGATACCGGAGAATACAGTGACAATCAGATTTTCCAGAATCAGATTGGTTATGAGGGAATCACCAAAATAAAATCAGATGACAAAATTTATTCCTTAAATGATTGTGGTGCGGCAGGTGTGACCGGTAAATATGTGGATGAAAATACGTTTGCAGGATCACAGTATTTTGATCTTTCGGGAAAAGAATTTCCAGATTCGTTCCAATTGGAAATCTATATTTATAATGTAACACTGATTTCAGAAAATATGAAAAACCAAAATATTTCCATATGGGGACAATGGAAATTTTCAATCCCGATACAGGTCAACAAAGAAGATGTTACCATGTACGAAGTAAATGAATGGAACGAAGGATATTCCATAGATGAAGTGATTGTAACACCAATTATTACGACGATTAAAACGACTCACCCGGATATATACAGAGACAATTTCAATTATGATGTGCTTGTATATGGGGATGAAAATGGTACAGAAGAACTCACTATGCAGGGATTCTATGATGAAACGAAAGGTGTCTTTAAGGTTTCAACCAAAGATATTGCAACAGATTTGTATATTTATGTCATAGATGAAAGCAGGATGAGTAAGAAGAAAACGGACACAGATTTCAGGGAAGAATTGGAGCATAGAGCGATTGTGCGTAAAGTGATTCATTTGCAATAAGAAAATCCCGGATGTAGATTTTCATACATCCGGGATTCTTTCTATGATTAATTATTTTCCTGAGTGTTTGTAGCCTCAGAGTTTTCCGTTTCGGAGGACTCTGTCTCGTTTACCTCGGTAGGTTCTTCGGTTTCTGTTGTAATGACATCAGGATCTTCATAAATTACCTCATCATTGCTTGCCCGTAAGATAATGCCCTGGGAACCGGTGATACTTACGGAAATCACATCGCCATCGGAAACATTATCCAGAGAAGTTGTCAGGATTCCGGAGGTAAGGTAAGTGGTAGGAACCTTCTCACCATTTACAAAAATCTTGGCATTCTTTGTAAAGTTGGAACCGTAAACCGCTAAGGTATTATTCAATACATTTTTGCGGACGGATGTTACATTGACGTCTTCCACGTCCATGACAAGATCCGTTGCCGGATATAAATCCTCGCCGTTGTAAGCATATCTCTCACCATAGAGAAGATCGTACTGGAGATTGTCAAGACCATTCTGGTAAGTGGAGGAATCTGCCTGTGTCTGTGTGTAAGTAAACATGGTTCCTTCATGGATACCCATCTGACCGGTAATGTGTGCTAATAACTGGTAAGCAGTCAGATCAGCGTCCTGTTTTGGAAGACCGAAGTTATTCCAGGTTGCATATTTTGTCTTGAAAATATCACCGGATTTCATATCGGAATCTTCAAGACCCATCGTAGGAAGGTGATCGCCAAACATAACAATAATGGTATCCTCACCGCGGCGGTTGACTGCATCAATGAGGTTTGCAATAAAGTTATCTGTGTTGTGGATCATGTTTACATAATATTCCCACTGATTATTGGAAGCTTCATCGGCAGCTCCGGTTACAGTGATCTCCGGATTCTCAATAATCTTTTCGGTTGGATAATCTCCATGGGAACCAACCGTGATCGTGTATACAAAGTCGGACTGATTTTCTGTTGCATCCATAGCTTTTACAGTCTCATTTACAAGAACTTTATCAGTTGGCCAGCTTCCGCTTGGTGTGTACTCGGTAATGTTCATTAATTCTTTACTTGTAAATGTATCAAATCCCATTTTTGAAAACGCATTGTTTCTGCTGTAGAAAGTAGCAGTGTTGTTATGTACGACATGTGTGCCATAACCAATAGAGGAAAGGTCAGATGCAATACTTTCAACGCTTGGGCAGTCAGACTGTTTTAAAATTGTTTTGTAAGGATACTCGCCGGTACCAAAGTACTGCATGCTCATACCGGTTAAAACTTCAAATTCTGTATTGGCAGTTCCGGCTCCGACAACAGGTACGGTAAGATAACCGGTGGTGAAGTTCTGCTCTAAACTGTGGAATGTTGGAATCGGATCTTCTGACATCTGAAGGAAATTTACATCGTATGGATCGATAAAGGATTCCAGCAAAATACAGATAATATTTGGCTCTTTGCCAGCAGAAACAGTTGTTTCTTCTTTGGAAGAGTCCACTAAAGTTTCGATAGCGTCAATGGTTTCTTTGGAGTAATCATCCGGTTTATTCATTCCACGACCGACAACGCTTGTAGAGAAACCATAAACAAATCCGTAATCAGAGTAACCCTGTGCAATATTTGCAAAGTAAGAGGCAATAATATTAGAACTCTGTGCAGCCTGCGTTGTGATCGGAATACCGACAACTAACAGTGCAACGATCGCAAGCGGGGAAAGTACAATGTGGCGTTTTCCCTGATATTTCGGTCCTTTGATAAAGAAGAGAACCAGAAATATAATGAAAGAAGCAACCACAGCTACTACAACGGTAGCCTCTTCCGCAGTAAAATAATTGGTGTTCTGCATTGCAAACAGGTCTGGAAGCATTTTAAAATCGGTGTAGCTGAATGGAGTTACACGGTTGGAAAGGATGATTCCGTTGACTGTTCCGAGGAAAATCCAGAGTCCGGTGATCAGAACACGAAGTTGTGCTCTTGTCTTAAACAGGTAAACAATTGATAAGGAAGCAAATACAATAAAGGCATTGTAAAGGTAAGCCCATGTATGATTGCCTACGAAGGAAACAGCAGAGAAAAAGTCTCTTCTGGAGATCACTTCTACGGTAAAAGTAATAAAGCATGCTAAAATAAAGTGGAAAATAAGGGAATATCTATTGAAAAATGCAATTCTCTTATAATATTTCTCACTGTGTGGTTTCCTTTTTGGTAATTTTGAAAGAAAAACTTCTGCTTTTTCCTTTACCGGTGCAAATTTCTGGAATAATTTGTTCATTTTTTCTTTGACTGACTTGAATTTCTGTTTCATATACCCTCCTTGTTGGCAAAGGAAAATACAAAAAATTGATTTTCCTGTCTGCATCTGAGCTTTTTGCAATCGCTTTTGCAAAAAAAATACAGGTGCGTTACATCTATCAGCAGTTATGGTAATCTGCAATGAAAAAGAGTTTTAAAAGCTCTTTTATTGTCCAAGTAAAACACATGTAAAATTACAGTAAAAAAATTATTTTTGATACTAAAAGAATATATCGCTTATGAGGGAAAAAAACAATTGGAAAGATAAATAAAAAAGAAGGAAGATTTCAGGATTTTCTATAAAATATGAATAAAAAATGAACAAACTATGACTAAATGAGAACATATAGCACCGGAGGCTATTTCACAAACTTGTTAATAGCCTCGTTTAAGTCTTTTAATACCTGCTCATCACCTGTTTCAATCGCATCTACCAGACAGTGGTTAATGTGATCTTCCAGAATGATTTTACCGATATTGTTAATTGCTGACCGCACTGCCGCAATCTGGATCAGGACTTCACTGCAGTCCCTTCCGTCCTCAATCATGGTCTTAACGGCTTCCATATGCCCGATCGCACGGTTCATACGGTTTAAAACTGCCTTTGTGTTTTTGTGATGGTGTGGGTGGGAATGTGAGTGACCGTGTTCGTGTGCTTCCTCATGCGTGTGTGTATAAACAGTACCGTCCTTGGCGATATGTGTATGTTCCATATGTACTCCTTTGTATTCTATAGTTACCAGTCACTATCCCAGTCTGTTGTTCCAGAATCCCAGCTGTCTCCGGAATCCCAGTCATAACTGCTGTCAGAATCCGAATCGGAAGTATAATGCTCGTCATAGTAACTGCTGTCCTCAAATTCTGTAAAGCTGGAAGTCCATTCGCTATCATCATTGTAGTTGAACTGATAGTCAGTTTTATTTGCTAAGACGTCGTCCGGAATCGAGGATTTGCTGACTTTTTCATAATCGCCACCGTAACCGTAGTCTTCGTACTCATACCAGCTATGGCGTGTGTTGGCGTAAATGGTGTCGTTATAGCGATAATAGCTGACATTGTAATAAGCGTGGAGCGGTGCAAATAATAAACAGAAGGAAATGACATAAATCACAACATAAGTCAGTAAAAATGCGCGACCGGACGACTTTTCCCCAATTACGTTATCATGAAATTTTTGCAGGAGAGGAACACGGCCACCAAATTTACCAGCCAGAATTAAACTTGCGATTGTCAGTCCGATTGCAAGAAAAACGGACCAGAACAGGGAAGCTCCGAATCCTTTGGCAAGCATATCGATAATGGCAATGGAGATCAGCCCCACAAAGCCGGCAAAAAAGATTGCAAAAGTGATGAGTATGTTTTTCCGCTTTTCTTTCTTCTGCTCCCGCGTGAGTGTCTGCTGTTGCTTTCTTGTCTGGTTATTTGCCTTCTGATTTAAAATCTCAGATTTTAATTTCAGATAAAGTTCATTGACAGCATAAGCTTCATCCGTGCCCTGATAGCGGATGGCACGTTCGCCGTTTGCCTTGTTTTTGTATACAATGAACTGGTCGCCATCCTGATAAATACCAAATGCTTTTGGTTTCTTATAATTGATGCCAATAAAAAATCTTGTTGTCTCATACGGCGGCAGGTGTCTGTCCTGATACCACTGCTGTAATTCGGCGATTGTTTTTGGTGTTTTATCGGCGGTTCGTTTGACTGCATTGTTTGTTGCCCCGCAAAATGGACATTTATCTGCGGTTTCTTCAATCATGGAACCACAGTATTCACATTTTATCTGCATTTCATCTTCTCCCCGGAAGCGGCGTGTTTGTCAGAACAGAGTCTGCCTTTACCACTTCTATATTATAAGGTAATGATTCCGTACTTTTATACTATTACAGTATAGATTATATTATGACATTTATCTTTGACAGAATCAATAGGAAAAAGTGTTATTGAGGGCGAGCAGTAACGCTTGCATTTCCGGTATAAAGCAGATATAATTTCTACATCAGAATAAAAATGTTTTATCAACAAAAACTATACGATGGGGTATATCAGATTTGGTATACCCTGTTTTTTCTTCGCAAAACAAGGAGGCTAAATCCTCTGCTCACCAGAGGGTTCGCATTTTGCTTCGCAAAACAAGGAGGATTATGAATTTATTAGATATTATTGGACCGGTCATGGTTGGACCGTCCAGCTCCCATACAGCGGGAGCAGTAAAAATCGGACGAGTCTGTCACAAACTGCTTGCAGAAAAAGTGGTAAGGGCAGATATCTTTTTTCACGGATCATTTCTGGCAACAGGAAAAGGACATGGAACGGATAAGGCGGTTGTGGCAGGACTTCTTGGAATGCAGGTGGATGACCCGGCGATTCCGCACAGCTTTGAGATCGCAGAGCGTGAGGGATTGCAGTTCACACTGTCCGGGATCGATCTTGGGGATGTGCATCCAAACTCTGTCAAACTGGAACTTACAGGCGAATCAGGAAGAACGCTGGAGGTAATCGCGGCATCTATCGGAGGCGGACGTATTGAAATCTGTGAGATCGATGGTCTGACAGCAAATTTCAGTGGAGATTATCCGACACTGATCGTGCATAATATTGACCAGCCGGGGCATGTTACAGAGGTAACATCCATGCTTGCCCACAAATCGGTCAACATCGCAACGATGCAGTTATACCGTGCAAGCCGCGGTGGAAATGCAGTTATGGTCATCGAGTGCGATCAGGAAATTCCGGCGGATGCACTCAAGTGGTTAGAACGGATGGAAGGAATTTTAAAAGTAACATATCTGAGTTTACTGTAGGGAGAGAAAAATGTATAAGTCCTTAGAAGAAATATGCGAAATGACAACAAAAGAAGGAAAGCCCTTCTGGAAAATCGTGCAGGAAGATGATTGCAGGGAGCAGGGAATCAGCGAGGGAGAAGCCTTTGAGCAGATGCGGGGCATGTATCAGGCAATGCGTGAGGCAGATGACAATTATGATGGAAAGCTGAAGTCTGCAAGCGGTCTGGTGGGAACAGACGGGGAAAAAATGCATGCAGCAAGAGAAGCAGGAACTTTGCTCTGTGGAAAATTTATTGGAAAAGTGATGGAAAAAGCTTTAAAGACAGGTGAATCCAATGCCTGCATGAAACGGATCGTTGCGGCACCGACTGCGGGCTCCTGCGGTGTTGTTCCGGCAGTTTTTCTCACATTAGAAGAGGAAAAACATTTTTCCGAAGAAAAAATGGTGGAAGCCCTTTATGTGGCGGCAGGAATCGGCGGCGTGATCGCAAACAGGGCGTTTCTCGCCGGGGCAGCCGGAGGTTGTCAGGCTGAGATCGGCTCGGCTTCGGCGATGGCGGCTGGAGGAGTGGCATACCTTATGGGTGGAGATGCCGAGCAGATTTCCCATGCGGCAGCCCTGGCATTGAAAAATCTGCTTGGACTTGCCTGTGATCCCGTGGCAGGTCTGGTCGAAGTGCCGTGTGTGAAACGCAATGTGATGGGAGCGGTCAATGCAATGACTTCGTCGGATATGGTCATGGCTGGAATCACAAGTAAAATTCCGCCGGATGAAGTGATAGACGCAATGCGTGCAATTGGACGCAGCATGAGCGAGGACATCCGCGAAACCGGAAAAGGAGGGCTTGCCGGAACTCCGACCGGAGTGGCAATCCGGGAACGAATGGCTGGGACATTATAACCGGAGTTTCACTTACCGTAGAGTAGCAGATTTTGTGGTGCTTTCTTAGGGTGTGAAGGGCAGATAT
>ULRL01041032.1_pt1 | contig 18112 bp, 17 predicted proteins | sample 1955391 | NCBI WGS metagenome assembly ULRL01 (sample SAMEA4835681, study PRJEB28245) | human gut metagenome | biome: gut microbiome; material: fecal sample | place: Denmark | collected 2008
TTTTATCGGAAATGTTATTATGCGATTGCAATGGCAGTTTTGATATTCGGATTATTAGTAATACCATTTTTGAATATGTTTATTCAGGGATATACTCTTTTGTATCCCTTATGGTTTTTGTATATCTGGTTTTTGGCAGATGTAGTATTATCGTATCTGTTTACATTCAAACGTTCTATTTTAATTGCGGATCAAAAGAATTATTTAGTGCTGTTGTGTGATTTACTATACCAGTTTTTTTCAAAAATTGGCCAGATTGTTGTACTTTTCTGCACACGAGATTTTATTTGCTATCTTGCTGTGATGGTGATAAGTCGATTGGCTGAGAATTTCTTAATTAATGGATTGGCTAATCGTAAGTATCCATTTTTGAAGGGAAATGATTCGATTTCGCTGGAAAAAGAAATACTTGACGATATAAAACAAAAGGTAAAGGGTGCTGCTTTCCATAAAATAGGTGGTTTTATTGTTTTGGGGACCGATAATATTCTGATTTCAAAGTTTTTTGGATTAATGACAGTTGGAATTTATTCAAATTATTCTCTAATCATCAATTCAATTAAGAATATTTGTAATCAAATTATGTCGGCAACTACAGCGAGCGTTGGTCACATGTTGGCAGAGCATAATGAAGAAAAAAGTCGTAGTATTTTCAAAGAAATGCAAATACTCAACGTATTTATTCATCATTGTGCCGGAGTTGGTATATACTGTGTGGCGACGCCCTTGGTGTCACTTTTGTTTGGCAAAGAATATATTGTTTCGGAATTCACCTTGTTTGTGTTAGCCTGTAATTTTTTTATTCAGGGAATGCGATGTGTTTTTGGGATTTTTAAGGATGCGGCAGGCATATTATACGAGGATCGTTTTATTCCGCTTATTGAATCAGCTGTAAATATTGCTGCTTCTATTATCTTGTTGAAGCGATATGGCTTAGCTGGAATTTTTATGGGGACGATTCTTAGTTCTATGATTCTTTTTGGCTATACGTATCCGTTTTTGGTGGTTAAAAGAGTATTGAAGGGGAATGTAAAAGTATATTTTTGCGAACAAATATGGTTAGTTGTGCTGAATTTGGGAAGTTTAGTGAGTGCAAAATGGATGTGCGGCTTAGCAGTAATGGAGAGTTTGATGTTGCAGATTCTTTGGAATTGTGTAATTTCAGTTGTGGTAGCATTCCTGATTTATTTTTTAGGATATGCGATTTGGAAAAAGGAAACAAAACTTTTGCTCTATAAACTTAAAAGTTTATTGTGTGATTTATTGAATATTTGAAAATAGAACTAGTAATTATAGTCTGTATCACTAATTGTCAGCGGTTTTATTGCTTTGTCTGCGATTCTCTTATTTTTTGCGAGATTGCTTTTGACTACTATGGTGGAAAAGAACAGGCAGGATTTTGAATTTCGTCCTCAGATGATTCGGGAGTGGAAGAATGGAATTTGAGTTTTTGTTTCCTAAGTTCATGAAACTCTTTTCATATATTAGTTGAATGTTCTGTGAAAAACTGTTAGAATCATCTTAGATGATTATTATGGAACAGGCTATTGTAAAGCAATTGGATAAGAATTTAAAATGTAGCGAAAGTATTATAAAGAATGAAAAGATTTTATTAAAGATTTATTCTACCAAGGGATCGATTAGATGTCCGGATTGTGAACAGAAATCTACCAAGGTTCATTCCGGATACCAACGAGAGTTTTAGGATATTCCAATACAAGAAAAAGCAGAAGGAAAAAGATACATATGGGAAAAAAATATTGTTAACAATTGTAAATATCCTAATAATTGGGTTGCCATTTTACTTTATTTGGGGAATTAAGTTTTATTTCTTAGTAGTCCTATTTCAGCTAATCTTAATCGGAGTATTGTTTTGGAATGGGAGATTTTCTTGTATTACGCTTTGTTTTTGCAGGCAATCCTCTTCCCAATAACGCCGAGATTAAAATTGCAATAGATAATTATATAAAGCATATATATTTTAAAAAAAATGGGAAATATCCTTATAAGGCAAAAATTGTATGGGTTGATAGTGAGTTGCCATTTTTTGTTCCTGTTAGTAGGAGGGCTTTTGTAGTATCAGTTGCTTTACAGGATTCTATAATTGATTTTGGAGAAGTGTTTTTGTTGCGTAACTTTCCAGAAAATTCTTATAATCAAGCTATATTATATTCCAGGAAATGTTTACTGTTGACTTTTATAGGTTATAAAATTAGTTTGCGATTTTTAGAACTATGGGCAGTATTTTTTTTGATCGCTTTGAAAACTATTATGTCTCTTGTAATGCTCATTGTGACAGGCGCATTATTTGGGTCTTTCCAAGAAATTTTAAATGCGTTGGCATGGGGGGCTTCTTTGGAAAAATAATTAACATCGGAAATAATATGCTTAGTTATATTCAAGACAGATTAGTTGAAATGATGGTCAGAGAAACTGTTTGTAGAAATATAGAGTCCGTAAGTAGAGAATTATTGATTAAGTAAAAAATAGCCAACTGATGGTCCCCATAACGCTGGGGCGAGTGGAGTGCGGAAATTTTTTAGCGAGGGGATATTCTTATAATACGTCGAAATCTATTTTCCCTAAATGCGTAAAAACAAGCCTATTTTGTTAAACTTTCTTTTTATGCATAATTCCAAAACTGAAGCATAATCAACATGTCACCATTCCCCCCCTAATGATCATCGGTGGTACAGGCTCATTCGGCAATGCAGTCCTGGTCCTGGGGGACACCAACTCCTGTTTATCGGTCATCGGCGCCAAGCGGCTCCATATTCCCATCTTCCACATGGAGGCGGGAAACCGGTGCAAGGACGAGTGCCTGCCAGAGGAGACCAACCGCAGGATCGTGGACATTATTTCGGACGTGAACATGGCGTATTCCGAGCATGCCCGCCGGTACCTGGCGGACTGCGGCCTCCCGAAAGAGCGGACGTATGTGACCGGATCTCCCATGGCGGAGGTCCTGCATAATAATCTGGCAGAGATTGAAGCCTCGGATATCCATGAACGGCTTGGGCTGGAAAAAGGCAGATATATCCTTCTTTCCGCCCATCGGGAGGAAAACATCGACACGGAGAAAAATTTCACCTCTCTTTTCACAGCCATCAACAGGATGGCAGAAAAGTATGATATGCCGGTGCTCTACTCCTGTCACCCCAGGTCCAGAAAACGTCTGGAGGCGTCCGGCTTTGCCCTGGATCCCCGGGTAATCCGCCATGAGCCCCTGGGCTTCCATGATTATAACTGTTTACAGATGAACGCCTTCTGCGTGGTTTCCGACTCTGGGACGCTGCCGGAGGAATCCTCGTTCTTTACCTCCGTCGGCCATCCGTTCCCCGCGGTGTGCATCCGCACCTCCACAGAGCGCCCAGAGGCGCTGGACAAGGCGTGCTTTATCCTGGCCGGGATTGATGAAAAGAGACTCTTACAGGCCGTGGATACGGCAGTGACTATGAACCAGAACGGGGATCATGGGATCCCTGTGCCGGATTACGTGGAGGAAAACGTATCCGCCAAGGTGGTAAAGATCATCCAGTCCTATACGGGCGTGGTAGATAAAATGGTGTGGAGGAAGTTTTGATCCTTTTTCTGATCAAAAATAGTTTTCCCTTGCGTCCCAATGCCTGTTTTTATATAATAGGGATTGTAGCATCATTCTCAAAGGAGGGCGAAAATATGGGAACTATACTTGAAGATGTTTTTCTTGGGACCGCAGAAAAATACAATCAGAAATTGGAAATGCTTGCCCGGATGGCCCAGCCGGAAAAGTGGACATACAAAAGAATTCAGGATAAAGATCCATACCGTATCTTGAGAAATTACATACAGTATACGTACAACCGCTTAGACGAGGAAGGGAAGATCATTTCCTCAGCGGACGGAAAATACCGGTGCATGAATACAGGTCTTCTGACGGTTTATAACCAGGAAATTGTTGCAATTTTTGCTGTCAATGAAATGTCTGGAAAACAGCCGTGGTTTTTCAATGGCTTTTTTAAGGAGACGGATAAGTTTTTTACAACGAACTTTTCTGAGCTTCCTCCATTGGCTGATTACTGCAACAATGTTAAGGATCTGATCTATGATAATACGCTTGAATTAAATATGAGAAAAGAGCATATTATCGATGATAACTTTGACCGTTTTATTGAAGCTGGTTACAGCAGCAAAGAGCTGATCAATGTGCTTCTGGATGCAGCAAAAGTGACTTTGGAAAAGAAGCTGAAGAGGAATTTTAAGCTGGCTCTGCCTTTTTATTACCATAACACAGAAACTGGTGAAAATAAGATCCAGCTTCTGGCTCCTTTATATTTTCCAGGAGCACCGGTTAAACTGGCTCTTGTATTAAATAAGATAAAAAGCAGCGCCAAGGAATACTATGAGGGCGTCACAGTTCTTCCTGTTGAGTGGGCGTATATGAATTCCCGCCTTATTGTAAAGCCAGATGAAGAATGGGCAAAGATCATGGACGAAATTACCTCTGCTGATGAGGCGGAATCGATCCGGGAAGCGGTTGACATGGCTGAGTAGATATGATAGTATTAAGCCATCCATTACAATTAATTATTACAACTACCTTTTAAAATCTTTTTACAACCAAAACTTACAACTACCATCTTATGGGGAGACGATTTTTCGTCTCCCTAATTCATTGCAGGCAGATCTGCTTATAAATCACAGGAGACGATAAATGAATATATTAGTCACAGGCTCCAGCGGTTTCGTCGGACGGAACCTGGTGGAGAATTTAAAGAATATCCGGGATGGAAAGGACTGCACGCGGCCCGGCATAAAAATTGATGCGATCTATGAATATGATATCCAGAACACCCGGGAGGAACTGGACATGTTCTGCGCTTCGGCTGATTTTGTATTTAATCTGGCCGGAGTCAACCGCCCCAAGGACCAGACGGAATTTATGGAGGGAAATTTTGGCTTTGCATCGGAGCTTCTTGACGCACTCCGGAGCCATGGAAATACGGCTCCGGTGATGCTGGCCTCCTCGATCCAGGCCACGCTCTCAGGCCGCTTTGGAGACAGTGGGTACGGCCGGTCCAAGAAGGCCGGGGAGGAGCTGTTCTTCCGGTATGCGGAGGAAACGGGAGCGAAGGTACTGGTCTACCGGTTCCCGAATCTCTTTGGAAAATGGTGCCGCCCCAATTACAACAGCGCTGTGGCCACCTTCTGCCACAATATGGCCAACGGCCTGCCAATCCATGTCAGCGATCCGTCCACAGAGCTGGAGCTGCTTTATATTGACGATCTGGTGAACGAGCTGCTGGACGCCCTGGAGGGCCATGAGCACCGCTGCGGGTTCGACGGTGTGACCACAATATTTGAGGAGCAGGGAGCATACTGCGCGGCCCCTGTCTCCCATCATGTGACCCTGGGGGAGATCGTGGAGCTTTTAGAGAAGTTTACGTCCCAGCCGTCCACGCTCTTGATGCCAGAGATTCCGGCTGGAAGCTTTGCAAAGAAGCTGTATTCCACCTATCTTTCCTATCTTCCGGTGGAAAAGACCATCTTTCCGCTGAAAATGAACGTTGACGACCGCGGCAGCTTCACGGAGCTTTTAAAAACCCCGGGCTGCGGGCAGTTTTCCGTCAACATCAGTAAGCCCGGGATCACTAAGGGCCAGCACTGGCATAATTCCAAGTGGGAGTTTTTTATGGTTGTTTCCGGCCATGGCCTGATCCAGGAAAGGAAGATCGGCACGGACGAGATCCGGGAATTTGAGGTATCCGGGGAGCAGATCCAGGCCGTTCACATGCTGCCTGGCTATACCCACAACATCATCAACCTGTCCCAGACTGACGATATGGTGACGGTCATGTGGGCCAACGAGGCCTTCGATCCGGAGCATCCGGATACATTTTACGAGGCTGTATAACTGAACAGGGGAAGTATTTCCGGCGGGAATGGAATCCTTAAATGGGTCTGTTCCCGCCCTTCTGTATTCTATTCCGCTTCGTCCCCCATCCCCTGGATCAGCGTCTTGATCGTCGTCTCATCCCGCTCCAGTTCGTCCGCGATCTGAGGGATGGATTTTCCCTTTTGGAGTTTAGTACGGATGAGGCTTTTTATCTCATCCTCACGTCCCTCCTTATGTCCTGCATCGTGCCCTTCCTTCCGCGCCTCGGAGGCGATGGCCTTCCGCATCAGCGCCAATTCGCGCTCTTCATCATACTCAAATATACTCACTGCGATCACCTCCGCTCTGTTTTGGGAGAGGAAGTCCGAAAGGATCCCCTCTCGGATGCATTCTGTGACAGCCCGGTGTACTGCCGCCCCGACCGTCATAGTCTTCGCATGGAGCCGCACCCGTTCCACAAAGAGCATATACTCTTTTAAGGTCTGGCAGGAAGGCCGCGTCGTTTTTCATGTTCATGTACACGGCGTTTTCCAGGGTCACCACAGTCAGGTCCTCCGGGGAGCTGTAGGACGTTCCATTTACCGCATTATAAAGGCTTAAAAGCCTGTTCCTGTCCCGGAACAGAAGCCGGAACAGAGTATCCTTGTAGTCGCGCCGGGGCTTAGGGAGCCGTGCCGGATCCTGGGCATGGTCGTTCATAAGATTCATTTGTCCTCCTTTCGCAGGAGAACGGAAGCTCTCCTGCTTTTCAAATTTTAATAAGGGAAAAGCATAGATCTTCTGAAATGAATAAGAATCTCCAGACGGCCGGACCGGCCGGGAAAATAAGAAATATATGCTTTGTGCCAGTGTAGCATATCTGGAATGGCAGCGCAAGGGGGTACGGGATAAAATCACACGAATTTCCGCCATTTTCATCTTAGTCGGAAGAGCCGTTCCGCCTTGCATTCATCCAGGGATGATGATAAAATTAAGGACGGACTAAAAACAAAAGAGCATTGGGAGGAACATGAGCATGGAAATGGAACAGCGTCTGCGGGATATCTGCCGCAGCTTTCGGATCCAGGGAAGCTATGTGGAATCTGAGCTGATTCCTGTGGGAAATGTGAATAAGACGTACAAGGTTACATACAGACGAGAGGAAGGCACACTAAAGTCGTACATTGTCCAGCAGGTCAACACATTTGTATTCAGAAAGCCCGAGCAGGTCATGCACAATATCGACCTGGTTACGGAGCATATCCGGGCAAAAAGCACCGAGGGGATCCCTCTCCACTTTCACCATACTGCCGACCGGAAAACGTATATCTATGCGGACGACGCTTTCTGGCGGCTGTATAATTATATCCCGTCTGTGACGTATAACACATGTGAAAACACAGAAGTGCTCCAGCATGCCGGAGAAGCCTTTGGCCGTTTCCAGAAAAATCTGGCGGATTTTAATGCGGAACAGCTTTATGAAACGATCCCCAATTTCCACAACACGCCGGAACGGCTGAGGACGCTGTTTGAGGACGCAGAAAAAGATCCTCTGGGCCTGGCCGGGTCTGTGAGGGAGGAGCTTTCTTATATCCGGTCCGTCAGCAGCCAGGCCTGTGAAATGGCCCGGATGCAGAGGGACGGCTATCTCCCCATCCGGGTGACCCACAACGATACGAAGATCAACAATGTCCTTTTCGACCGGAACACCAACCGGGCTCTGACCATCATCGATCTGGATACGGTGATGCCCGGTCTTGTGGGCCATGATTTCGGCGACGCCATCCGGTTCGGCGCCAATTATGTGGCGGAGGACTCCAGGGAGTACGAAAAGGCTGGCTGCAACATGGAGCTGTTCTCTGCCTTTACCAGAGGCTTTCTTTCCCAGACCCGGGATACCCTGACAGCAGACGAGATCCGGACGCTGCCGCTCAGCGTGTTCACCCTGGCTGTGGAGCTGGCTTCCCGGTTCCTGGATGATTACCTTCTGGGAAATGTGTACTTCCGGACAGAGTACCCGGAGCATAATCTGGTGCGGACCCGGTGCCAGTTAAACATGGCCAGGGATGTAATGAAAAAGATGGGGGAAATGGAACGGATCATCAAAAAGTGCGTACAGGGATAGAGCTTAGGCCACAGAAAAACCCCTGCGTACCTCTACGAAAATTGAATAGGAATGGTTTAAAAGGGACAGGATCTGTGAAAATGGGTTCTGTCCTTTTTGATTTATATGAAAGTTTTCTTTATTTTATTGACTTTTCTTGTATTTTTCTTTAAACTTATATTATATGACAATATTAGACAAAAAATAGAATGCAAAGGAAGGCCTATGAATATTCTGAAAAATCTGCTGTTTCTTTGGGATAACCGGTTTCAGACAGAGGAAAACCAGGGGATCATTTTAAGCGGAGCCTATAAAATATCCTATATCCAGTCCCGGAATCGTCTGACGGTCCAGAAAAATACCGATTACCTGGAATCCTTCTGGGGCGGATCCATATGGGACCATGCATTGGACTGCTTTGCCATTGTCGGTGATAACGGAATCGGAAAAACCCGACTTATGAATCTTATTCTGGATGATCTTCGGCGGTTTACGAATGGAGAAAAAACAGAGCCATGCATCATGATTTTTGAAGGAACCGATCATAAAGAACAGAAGCGGCTGTTTGTGTTTTACAGCCAGGAACTTGAAAAACCGAAGATCGATGCAGAGCGGGAGCTGTTGTTTGAATATCTTCCAGCCAGCCCGGATCGCCGGTCTGGCCGCGGCAGGACTTCTGAAAAAGCAGCTCTAAAAAATATGAAAACGGCATATTTCCATCACTCGCTCAGCTTTCATGATTTTGAAAACCTCAAAAAGTGCAGCTATGACTTCTCTCTTGGAAATCTTCTGTCAGGCCATTCCCAAATGGATCATGAAATGCACTATAATGGCCTGGATAAAAACCCGATCCGGATCTATTATGACAGGGAACTTTATAAAATCGTTCATCTGCTCTGCAATTACCATCCGGAAGAAGCTCCAGAGCTGGAAATCCCCATTCCAAAGTACATTCAGATTGCTGCTGCCGATGTGAGTTATTTAGAAAAGTATATTTTTCAGGAACTGAAGAGGCATACGGTGTCCGCTCCTCCAGATGCTGACGAAAGGCTGAAACAGATGGAACGCATATTTCAGAAGCTTCCCGGGCTTTTTAGGCATTCCTGGAGCGCTTACATAGTAAGAGCTGTGCTTTTGGGCTGTATCAGGGAAGCATGCATCCCTTCCGTGGTCCCGTCTCCTGCCAGAGTGGATCTGGAACGCCTGACAGATGCATATCTCTTATCGGAGGACTGCGCAGAGCGGTACGGACTCTTCGGATATGCGAAAAAATTTCTGGAGGAATTGGGGCAGGCCTTGATGGGACATTCCCTCATTGCTGTCCTTGTCATTCATCAGACCCGGGACTTCATCTCCTGGCTGGAAGAAAATGAGTCTGTGATCCGGAAGCTGGAAAATAAGGGAACACCGGAGCTTTCGATCATACCTGGGCAGGAAAACCGGTTATTTATGGAAGAGCTTCTGCTCCATTATGAGGGACTGAGCTATGCCTTTCCGTTTTTAAGCTTTTCCTTTGGTGCTTCCTCCGGGGAAAATGCCCTTCTGTCGCTTTGGGCGGATCTGTATGGGATCTGGGAGGATTTAAAGAAGGGAAACAGCAGAACCGGCGGGCAGGCTTCAGACTGCAATACATTGCTCCTGATCCTTGATGAGGCTGATCTGTCGCTGCATCCCAGATGGCAGCGGATGTATATGAAATGGCTGACCGCTTTCTGCCGTAGGTACTTTCTTCCTATGATAAATATAAAGCTCATCATAACGACCCATTCGCCGGTCGTCTTGTCGGATTTTCCTCCTAACAGCGTCTGTTATTTAAGGAAGAACGAGGACGGACATATATCCTCACGGACTGGCGGCATCCAGACCTTTGGAAACCACATCCATACACTCTACATGGACTCATTCTTTCTGGATGAATGCGGGACCATGGGGGCGTTTGCCCAGGAAAAGCTTGGGACCATCGCGGAGCTGCTGCTGACACAGAGAAACGGCAATAATGAAATCCGTGATATAAAAACGGTCATTTCCTATGTTGGAGAGGGACTTTTAAGAGAAAAGCTGGAGCATGCCCTGGAAGAAAGCAATGAAGGAATAAACTACACCATGAAAAAAACGCGGCGGACTGACCCGGCGCTTTCCTCTGCCCTTCAGCGGCTGAAGGCGCAGCGGAGGGAGCTGGACCAGACAATCCGGGAACTGGAGGAGATGATCAATGATCCGGATATGGATTTCTAACAAAAACAGAGATCGGATCGAGCGCGAGTTTCTTGCAGACGCCAGGAATGCCCCCACAGGCCTTTTCCATACACTGGCCAAGGAAGAGGTGCGGAACCTCCTGGATGAGGTGTGTCCGGTGCTTTACCGCAGTCTGTATCATGATGACGCAGAGCATACGGTCAATGAAGCAGAGGTACAGCGGCTGCTTCTGGCAGACCGTTCTGCCCTTCAGGATTATATCTGGCAGTCCGGGATTATCAGGAAGCGTAAAAAGAAGCTTTTATCTGAGGCTTTCCGGTATGAAAATCTTTCTAAGCGGAAGGTCTTGAACACGATCCTCCAGCTCATGGATGTTCCAGTATGCCCATATTGCAACCGCCAGTATACATTCACACTGGCCAGCGGAAAATCCAGGCCCCAGATGGACCATTATTATCCCAGGGACCTCTATCCGTATCTGGCCGTCTCCCTGTATAATCTGGTTCCCTGCTGCGCGGTCTGCAATACGGCCAAGGGGCCGCTGGACACCATGAAGGATCCGATCCTATACCCGTATGATGAGGGCTTCAGCTATGATATGGGCTTCCAGATCGTGGCGAAGGACAGCGACGACTGGGTGAAAATCCTCCACGACGGTACAGGAGAGTTCTCGCTGGGGGTTGAAAAAAGATTCCTGGCACCGCTAAAAAAGGAAGCTGTGGTAAAGAATCAGATGAAAGTCCTCCATCTGGATGAGCTCTATGACATGCATAAGGACTATATCCGCGATATTCTGAGACGGCAGGCCATGTACACGCCTGAAAGGATCAAGGATCTTTTCGAACAATTTGATCACCTGTTCCGCAGCAGAGAGGAGCTGGAACAGGTCCTGAGCGGTACGGATACCGATGAACGTGGCTGGGGAAAGCGGACCCTTTCCAAGCTTACCTATGACATTGTGAAGCAGCTGGAAAATGGCCATATCCGGATCGAAAAGCCCGGAGAGGAGAGGTGATGGAGGGAATCGTCTGGGGATCTGAGGCCCGGAGCTTGCCCGGTGGGCTGTTTATTCCATGGTCCGGTGTTTCACAAAGATTTTATCCCGTACACCCTTGCACTGCCGTTATAAGTGTGCTACACTGGCACAAAGCATATATTTCTTATTTTCCCGGCCGGTCCGGCCGTCTGGAGATTCTTATTCATTTCAGAAGATCTATGCTTTTCCCTTATTAAAATTTGAAAAGCAGGAGATCTCCAGTTCTCCTGCGAAAGGAGGACAAATGAATTCTATGAACGACCTTGTCCAGGCTCCGGCACGGCTCCCCAAGCCCCGGCGTGACTACAAAGACACCTTGTTCCGGCTTTTGTTTCAAGACAGGGACCGGCTTTTAAGCCTTTACAACGCGGTAAATAGAACGTCTTACGATTCCCCAGAGGAACTGACTGTGGTGACCCTGGAAAATGCCGTGTACATGAACATGAAAAACGATGTGGCTTTTCTGGTGGACTTCCAGCTGAACCTTTACGAGCACCAGTCCACCTGGAACCCCAACATGCCGCTCCGTAACCTGTTCTACGCGGCAAAGGAATATCAGGCTCTTACCCGGGACCAGTCTCTTTACGCGCCCCAACTGGTAAAGATCCCCACCCCGAATTTTGTAGTGTTTTACAATGGGGATAAGGAGATCGGGGATTCCTGTGTTTTGAAAATCTCCGATTCCTTTGAACATCCCACCGAGGACCCCGGGCTGGAGCTGAAGGTAAAGGTTTTAAAGATCGCACCCGGGAAGAACAAGGAGCTTCTGGACACCTGCCAGACCTTAAAAGAGTACATGCTCTTTGTGGAGCGTGTGAGGCTTCATGCGAAGACCATGGCGGTCCAGGAGGCGGTGCACCGGGCTGTCACAGAATGCATCCGGGAGGGAATCCTTTCGGATTTTCTCTCCAGGAACCGAGCGGAGGTGATCGCAGTGAGTATATTTGAATATGATGAGGAGCGTGAACTGGCGCTGATGCGGAAGGCCATCGCCTCCGAGGCGCGGAAGGAAGGGATCGCAGAAGGACACGCGGAGGGCCATGCCGCTGGGCGTACTGAGGGACGCAGGGAAGGAATCCTGGAAGGACGCGAGGATGAGATAAAAAGCCTTATCCGCACTAAGCTTCAGAAAGGAAAGTCCATCTCCCAGATCGCAGATGAGCTGGAGAGAGATGAGGAGACGATTGAGAGAGTGATTCGGGGGATGGAGTGTGAGGTGAGACAGGGATAGAGTTATCATCGTTTGCATGTTCAACAAAAGTTTAAACGGGAGCGTCGATTTCCATGGAAAAATTTATAGAGAAATTCAATATTTTTGACATCTTCACAATGTTGGGGCCTGGTTTAATTATTTCCTGCTTATATGGTGTCTCCCTATCTTTCCAATATTATGATATCTGGAAAAATTATGGCAATGGGAAATATGTGATCTTCTTTGTCTTTTCATATTTTTTAGGAATAATATTTCAGGAAATAGGAACTGTATTAGATAAAAAGTGTATATGGAAGTGTTTATATGGGGGAGAACCGAGGCAGATTTTTTTGTCAGAGAATTTGTCAGAGAATATTTTCGCCAATCAACTTGAATGCAAAAATGCATTACGCGTGAAAAAATACATAAAAGAATATATTGATCCAGAGCTTTATAGAAACGCAAGTAAAAAGGAACGAAATTCAATTATATTTGAATACTGCTTAAATATATGTGAGCTAAATGGATTGACCTTCAAAGCTGATAAAATGCTTGTGATCTCTGAAATGAGCAGATCGATATTTTGGGGATGTCTCTCTACAATAATGATAAATCTGTATTTGATTTCTATTGGCTCATATGGCTCCTCGTTTTTATATTACGAAATTTTGTTATTATTATTTGTCGCAGCTGTATTTCTTTGGCGAAAGAAACGGTATGAACAGTATAGAATCAGAATATTGATTAGAGTTTTTCTGATTTATATGGAGCAGCAGGACAGTGAAAGAATTGAACAGAATTAAATCTTCCCATTTGACTTACATGTTGGATTTATGCTTATTCTTTCTGTTCCAATATTTGAGTGTGTGAAGAAAAGAATCTGTTGACAAACTGATATGTAATGACCTCTTGTTAAGTACAAATTAACAGAAATCACCACAAACTTTATTTAATTGTTGCTGAAGGCACCCAGAAAGAGCCTCGGTGAAGTGGTAAGATAAAAGTAGACACCACCAAAAAAATAATAGACAATAGAAATAGCTTTTTATTCTATAGATTCTTATATTATACAGGAGGTATCACATATGCTTACCAAAGAAGAACGCATACTCATTGGGAAAAGAATTGTAGAAGGTGAAATAACCGTTCATGACGCAGAAAAGGAATATCACATTTCTCGTTCTTCTGCGCAGCAATACGCCACAAATTACAGAAAATCGAATGGTCTGCCCTTACGAAAAACTTCTCCTGGAATGGCACGCAAATCCGAAGCCCTGGATTTGGATCTGGAGAGCTTACAGGCAATGTCAAAGGAAGAATTGATCGATCAGCTGATTCTTTCAAAAGTAAATGAACTGCGCTTAAAAAAGGATACGAAGTGAAAGGAGCTGGTGCAAAAAAGGAATTCTTTTTTTTAAACAGCAGGAATTCGAAATCATAATAGAGCTTTCTCACCAGTTCCCTGTAAAGAAACTTTGTAAGGTTATGCAGGTGAACCGCAGCGGTTTTTACAAATGGAAGAAACGGCTTGAGCACCCCTCGGATCGTTTAAAAACATTCGTAAACAACCTCATGTTGTTCAAGGAGTATCATACCAAATACCCTTCCCATGGTTACCGTTGGTTAAATGCCAAAATAAGGCTGGATACGGGACTGATCCTATCCGATCCATATGCTCATAAACTCTGTAAAACGGCGGGTATTGTAAGTGTTTCCAAACATTACCGCTATAAAAAACCAGGGGATTCTTTCAAGGTATATCCGAATCTCCTTATGACAGGGCTGGATATTTCAGGTCCGCTGCAGTGTGTAGTAAGTGACATGACCGCTTTCTGGTTGAAAGGGATCTATTATGAACTTACCTTGTATATGGATCTGTGGAACAATGAAATACTCTCGTATTCCCTTTCTTCAAAGAAAGGCGACCGAATGACATATATCAGCGGACTGAATGGAGTACTTGAGATCAAGAAAAAGTTTCTGGATCTTGAGATGGTCCTTCATACCGATCAGGGATCCGTATATGCTTCGAAAAGTTTTAATGAACTTCTGCCGCTGTATCACATTGTGCATTCGATGTCAAGGGCAGGACCCCCGACGGATAATGCGGCAATGGAGGCGATCAATGGCTGGATAAAAGCAGAACTGTTTACAGATTTGCATATCACAAGCACTGAAAATATTGAACGTGAGATAGCAGACTATATCGTTTTCTTTAATGAAGAACGACCAGCATACTCCCTAAGCTATCTAACCCCCAAATAGTATAGGGAGTATTATACCAGTTAAAGTTTGTGTAAAAAAACAAAAAAAGTGTCTACTTTTCGTTGACTAGTGCACGGAGCATCAGTTCCCGGCCTTGGCCACTCTGATATACGTGGATTGGTTACCTACAGGTCAATGGTCCGCCGTGAGCCCTACTATCTAAAAGCGTGGATCACAGATTTCTCTGTGCCGACATAGTTTGAGCGTAGATAGCTCGAACCTTGAAATGGCCGAAGCCCTTTTAGGATGTCTTCAGCTGTTACTTTGTATTGATCAGATGTATGTGGCGTAAGCCATCTTACATCTGCTTAATTACCCGCCATAACAGCAGGATGATGATGTCAAGACTGCGAAGCACCGTCATAGGCGGCTTGGTCTTGACAGTAGCAACGTGATGTTATACCCGTATATCAGGCAATGTTATCTGTCATCATGCCCCACATGAAACATGCGGGTTCCCTTGCGATTGCCGTTTTAGCTACATTGTGTTTCTTGCATTTATTAAGCACCATCTTGTAGTATCGACGTTTAAGACGTTCGTTAGCTTTGTCAGCATAAGCGAGTGTGTGAAGAAAAGTCTGTAATTAAGATCTTCTATGATAATGATTGGGGCTGGCGGCTTATTTCGGAGCTTTCAGCCCTCGTTCTATATATAACAGGACTGTCCGGGCATGTCAAGAACAGGCGCGATTTTCCGCCCGTCTTCCTGGAAATTGATAGATTATTCCGGCAGCCGTCCCTCGTACATAATGCTCAGTTCCCCATAAACCTGCCCCCAGTTACGGATCGGCATAGTCCATTTTTCGTGGCCTCAAAAGTGGACAGATACAGGGCCTTGAGCAATGCTGTATCGCTTGGAAATACACTCCTCTGGCAGTTCAGCTTCCGGTAAGTGGCGCTCAAGCTCTCAATGGCATTGGTAGTATAAATGACCTTGCGTACTTCAGTGGAAAACTTGAAGATTGGGGAAACAGCATCCCAGTTCTGTCTCCAACTTTTCATGGAATTCGGATACTTCTCACTCCATTTTTCTGTGACACGCTCTAAGGCTTCCAGTGCACCTTCTTCTGTAGGCGCCTGGTAAATGGTCTTTAAATCTGTTGTAAAGGGCTTACGGTCTTTGTCTGCTACATATTTTAAGGTATTGCGCACCTGATGGACGATGCATCGTTGATACTCAGTTTTAGGGAAAGCAGTTGAAATAGCTTCCTTGATGCCTCAAAGCCATAGATATCCTCTAAGGTATCTGATATCTGGCGGGTTGTCATTCCTTTTGCATACATGGAAATGATCTTCTGGTCGATGTCAGAAATGTCCTTCTGACGCTTTTTAACCACCTGAGGTTCAAAGGTAGATTTTCGGTCTTGCGGCACCTGGATTTCCATGCTGCCGTAGCTGCTGTTGACCCTCTTAGTTTTATGGCCATTGCGATAATCATCGCTGTCAGAACGCTCCGATTTGGAGTATCCTAAATGCTCATCCATTTCAGCCTCCATCATTTCCTTGATGGTGCCTCCCAGCAGATCTTTGAGTGCATCCTGGATGTCCTGAGCAGATTCGATGTCATACTCCTGCAGGAGCATCTGGATGATGTTTCTCTTGCCTTCTGTCATTTGTACTCTGTGTACAGGTTTCTTTTCTCTTGCCATAATAAAAGGCCTCCTATGATTGATTATTTTATCATAGAAGACCTTTAAAATCCTTATTTACAGAAAAATTTTCATAGACTCATAGATAGGTAAATTATTATTGTCTATATCTCCTGTAAAATAGTAATCCCCCTATTACACATACAAGAAATGTACACCAGAATGGGATTCGTAAAATAAATCCCAATCCTCCCATGACCTCAGCACGAGGCATGAACAAGATTCCATTTATTGTTAAGAGCATGATTGCACCAAATATTGAATTCCTTTTTGCAAGGAAAAAGGAGACAATAAGAAATGCCCCAAGCAATACGCTAAAAATAAACACTCCTGCTTCCTGGTAGTCTGCATATAGTTCTAAGAGGTATGATGACCCACATCCGTGTCCATTTAGGTATTCCTGTCCTAAAAGAGCATATGATAAATGATGAGCCATACTATTTCCGTTTAGTGCCCTTTGAAGGTTGTTCCCCTCTTGCAAAGCTTCTGCTCCAAAGAAGATTTGTGCTAAGCTTCCGTATTTAAAATAATCTGCAATGCTACCGAAGGTATAGTTTGCCGGTTGAGGAAGCTTGTATAAAATACCAAGTCCACTGCAATACCACGCAAATGTGACGCCCTGTTTAAAAAAGAAATCTACTATGATATCAAAAACATTATTAAATGATACACTTGTTCCTTCCCGAACATAGTTCAGCAATCCGAGAACACATACTCCAACCGGGATTCCCGCTATTAAGGCTGTTTTTTCAAAAGATCCAATCCATTTTTTTCTATCACCAATATAGTCTCTATAAATAAAATAAATCAAAGAAAATAATACACTCAAAACGAAAGGATTACGTTCTCCACTAATAAGATCGGGTATTGTTGAAATCACATATATAACTAAGATTGGATACACTTTTTTCTTTGGTGGATATGTAATTAAATAAAGACAAAGGCTTGGTTGTAAAAAGGTAGAGAAAACATATACAATATATGGGAGTTTACTTTGAAATGATGAATAATACTCTACATATGAGTGTCCGAGTACAAATATCATCTTCTCAGCACTTCCGCAAATTGTTGAAATCAATGCAACGCCAAAGATACACATTGAAATCCATTTTAAATTGTATAAAAAAAACGAATTAGATGCACTCTTTAAATGTGTATCTTTTCTAAGCTTTTTACATAGAAGATTTCCGCCTATACCTCCCAGTCCTATACTCGCAAGGGATAAAACCATCAGCTTAAGCCCGAGCCAGACATCTGCTTCGCTGGAATAAGTATGAACATATTTAACCCAATCCCATCCTTGTAATAAAGAAATTATTGGGCGTCCTAGTAAAAAGATAAAAAAAGTTAAATTAAAAAAGAAAAAGTACGACCGCTCCTTAAAGTGTCTTAAAGCATACTGTATATTATTAACCCATAAAAGTATTGCACAAAACAGCAAAAAATTATAATCATGGCTTGCAAAGGCAAATGTGCCACATGCAATCGCTCCCAGTGACCAAAAAAAATGCAACAAATAGTATATTTTCATCTTCTCATCCTAAAGAGACTCCGGACCCTTGATAAAAGCATGTGAGCCTGCTCTTTTTCCAAAAACATATTAAAAAACAACAAAAAACTTAAGCTTGAAATTCCAACTATAACAGCATAAATCCCCCATTGAAAATAAGTAAGAATTGTCCTCGTGTTAAATAATGAAAGTATAAATACACAATAAACAGTGGACAAAATTAAATTACGCACCAGTCTGCGTAAAGTCCTTTTTAATGTCCCCGGCAATAAAAATCTATTACAGTACCATAGCACATGGATCATG
>ULRL01051929.1_pt1 | contig 17684 bp, 9 predicted proteins | sample 1955391 | NCBI WGS metagenome assembly ULRL01 (sample SAMEA4835681, study PRJEB28245) | human gut metagenome | biome: gut microbiome; material: fecal sample | place: Denmark | collected 2008
CAAAACTACCGCCCCGGTAGAAATCATCTGGCAACCGAAAGTCTTTCTTCCTTTCCACCCGAACGGAATGACATTTGCCGCTTTCGACGCTAACAACAAGATTCAGGAGAATTGGACAGTTTATAGTATCGGCGGAGGCGCACTAGCTGAAAACAACAGCAATCCGACAATTGAAAGTCCTGAAGTATATGGGATGAACAGTATGACGGAAATTCTGGAATGGTGCGAACGTACCGGAAAGAGTTACTGGGAATATGTGAAAGAGTGCGAGAATGAAGATATCTGGGATTACCTCGCTGAAGTATGGGATACAATGAAAGAAGCCATCCACCGCGGACTGGAAGCGGAAGGAGTGCTCCCCGGCCCATTGAACCTGCGACGGAAAGCTTCTACCTATTATATACGTGCTACCGGATACAAACAGTCCCTTCAATCGAGAGGACTCGTATTCTCTTATGCACTGGCGGTAAGCGAGGAGAACGCTTCGGGGGGAAAGATAGTAACTGCCCCCACCTGTGGTTCCTGCGGTGTCATGCCTGCCGTACTTTATCACCTGCAAAAGAGCCGTGATTTTAGCGATATGCGTATTTTGCGTGCATTGGCTACTGCCGGACTGATCGGAAACATCGTCAAATTCAATGCGTCTATCTCCGGTGCGGAAGTAGGTTGCCAAGGTGAAGTAGGCGTTGCCTGTGCCATGGCATCGGCAGCAGCCAACCAATTATTCGGAGGTAGTCCGGCACAAATTGAATATGCAGCAGAAATGGGATTGGAACATCACTTGGGTATGACTTGCGACCCTGTATGCGGATTGGTACAGATTCCCTGCATCGAACGGAATGCCTACGCTGCCGCCCGCGCACTCGACGCAAATCTTTATTCCGCCTTTACGGACGGTATGCATCGTGTATCTTTCGACAAGGTAGTGCAAGTGATGAAACAAACCGGACATGACCTTCCCTCACTCTACAAAGAGACGAGTGAAGGAGGATTGGCCAAAGATTACCAGCAAATGTAAACCTACAATTATAGTGACGCTATCTTATCGGAAGACCGTCACTATACTAACAAAAGAGTGACGCTATCCTGACAAGATACCGTCACTCTTTCCATTTCAGTTAAATGGATAAGAAATTATTCTGCCGGAGGCCAAATCGTATCATCCCCGTTACTGATATCCTTTTCGTGCAACAATCCACCATCCTGCGAGAAAACCAGTGAATAGCGCCGGCTTCCCTGCTTCACCTGAATGACAGATTCCGTAGGATTCTGCGGATAAACGAGTACATAGACATCGGTCACCACCCAAGAACTGTATTTGGTATTATTGAAAGCAGTATATACAGCCGGAACTAAACTATCTATACTTTCCAGTTCGTTTTCTGTCATCAGCCAATTCGCATTCCCGTCAAACCAGACTTCCAGTTCGTCATCGGCCACCCAGCAATCGGCCACATAATACACATCTTTCATTTCCCATTCTATATTCTGAGCTGCCGGATATAATTGTTTCAAGGCTTCCGTAATATTGGAAGGCGGATTGAAAGCCGGATCATCATCTTCATCGGAACAGGCGCCGAATGAAAGGGCAGCCAACATCAGAACCACCGCCCAGGCGCCAAACTTAAATCTCAACATAGTTACTTTTTTGGTTCAGGTTTATTATTATACTATCACTTATACTTAATCGTCCGCTTTAACAAACTTCCCTTTCTTGTCAAACTTGAAAGAGACGCCTGTGGACAATTCAACTTCATATCCCTTACGGTCACGCTCCACTTTCGTCACTCCTTCAGCAGCAAAATTATGTGCTTTCAGATAATCAACGGCAAAGTTCGGAACAATACTTGCAGGAATCACCTGTCCTTTTCGGGCACTTACTTCTTCCCAGTTTCCCTTGCTGTCGAATTCTATTTCCGTACCGTCTGTCAGTAACACCTCATATTTGGTAGCCTCCAGCATTTCCTTATCAATCTTGATATGAGACACTTCGGGTTTAGTAAAATGACGGTTAATAAAATTGCGTGCCGGAAGCGGTAACTGATTCATGTCTTTAGTTATCACATCAGCAGCCCATGAAAACTGTACGGCAACAATAGCCAACACGAGTAAAGATAGAATTTTCTTCATAATCATTATTTTTTTAACGTTAATACTATACTTTATTTTATACTGCAAATAACGATACAGATTTAGGAAAGATTTGGGAATAACCGGAGAACAGTCTTTTTTTTGTGTTCTTTAACTTTCAGTCCTCGGTATACAAATAAAAACAGGACAACAAATTTATCAACGGTACAAAAATATGAAAGGCAACCTTTTTCGGTTGCCTTTCGTTTGTCTCAAATGCTTTCACATTTGTGCTATTCTACTAAAAAGCCTGTTCACAGGCTTAATCGGGTGTTTCTTCTTCATACGCGTCTTCCAGCATATCAACTTTCTGAATACTCATCTTTCCGTCGGCGGTTATCGTTATGGAAAGCGGGACATACAAATCCGTCTGCGGATAGCAGACACTCGCTGCATATACAATGCCTTGCGGAGTTGTTTTATCATATACGATTCCTTCGAGCACGGACTTTGCCAGGAAGTCGGCATCCACTACCGAAGAAAAATCATTCTTGGTGAAGGTCTTGTTGAACACTGATTCACCACCGCGCGTCAGACGCAGCACGATTTTATTATCCATATACGTATCCCCCATTTCATTGGTAACATGAGGCAGGCTCTCGTCCGGTGTACGGGAAACGAAAGAACGATAATCCTTCCCTTTGAATTTGATGTCTATTTCACTTTTAGAAGTCTGCATCCGTTGTATTCCACGGGCGTCTACGCTATCCTGCGTTGCCAATACCGACTCCTTTTTCGAGTTTACTTTACCGCCACAAGCAGTCACAGCCACAACCAGCGGCAACAAAAGCAGATAAATAAGCTTTTTCATCCTGAAGTTTTCTGTTTATAAATAGACGACAAAGGAACAAAAAGACGGTGAGATTTACAAGAGTAACCGGCATTTTTCCTACATTTGCAATAAAGAACAAAGTTATTTGCAATAATTACTGATTTAAAAACCTGCAAACCTGACAATATGTGCCAACGAATGATAACGATTCTTTTTCTTGTCTGTGCATTCTGTATAGGCGGCAGTGCATACGGGCAGAAAGTGAATTATCAACAATTCGAGAATATCTACCTCGGTGCCGAAGCATCGGTCATCAGTTGCTTCCTGCAAGACAGCGAAGGGTTGATATGGATAGGTTCCAACAAAGGGTTATTCAGTTACGACGGATATTCCACACAGCAGCACTTCACTTATGGAGAACGCAATAACACGCGCATTTACTGCGGAATAATAGCAGACAATACTTATTTATATTTAGGGACAGATAATGGAATCCTCGTCTACAACTACCGGACGGACAAATACGAACAACCGGAAACGGATTTCCCGACAGATGTACGGACAATGGCGCTTCAAGGAGACACCTTATGGATAGGTTCGTTGAACGGTCTGTATACGTATCAACTCAACACAAAGAAACTGGCTTCACTCGACAGTAAGAGCAACGGACTTCCCCATCACACTATTTATTCTATCATCCGCACAACGGACAATCAGATATATGTAGGCACCTACAATGGTTTATGCCGATATATAGAGGAAAGCGGAAAGTTTGAAAATATCCCGTTGCCCGTCAACCGGAGCGTGAGCAATCTCTTTGTCAACTCTTTGTTGGAAGATACGTCCCGCCAATGTATCTGGATCGGAATGGAAGGATCTCTTTTCCAATATACTCCGGCCACGGGACTAATGAAACCGATAGATGCCTTCCACAACAATTCCATTAAATCACTGGCTTTGGACGGGGATGGAAATTTATTAGCGGGTACCGATAACGGACTTTATGTTTACCAGAACGATAATGGGACACTGCAACACATCGTACACGACTCCCGCAATATCCAGTCGCTAACCAACAATATTATCTGGAATATATTCGCCGATCAGGAACAGAACATCTGGCTGGGAACGGATTACGGCATCTCCCTTTCACGCTACAACAGTGCATTGCAATTCATTCCTATCTCGCAAATCACGGGTACAGGAGACGGAAACCAGTTTTATTCCCTGTTCCGGGATTCCAAAGGGTTCTACTGGTTCGGAGGAACTAACGGAGTCATCCGTTTTACCAACCCCACCGGTAACAAGCACGACGCTGTCTGGTACAGAATGGGAGATAAGCACCATCCGTTGTCCCACAACCGTATCCGACACATCTACGAAGACAGAGAACAACAACTCTGGATAGCCACGGACGGCAGTATTAACCGTTACGACTACAAGACTCACCAATTTGTACACTACAACATCGTAGACAGCACAGGAACAAACAACACCAACTGGGCTTATTACCTGTTTGAAGACACCGACGGAAAACTCTGGATAGCAACCTGCCTCGGAGGTATTTTTGTAGTAGACAAACAAAAACTGGTACAATCTTCCGGCGGAACCTACATAGCCGAGCAGAACTATTCCACTCGCAACGGCCTGTCAGGAATGTTCATCAACCAAATTGTTCCCGATGCGGAAGGTAATGTATGGGTATTGCTCTACAACAGCAAAGGAATAGACAAAATCAATCCGCGCACGCAGCAAGTAACCAAATTGTTTGCCGAAGAGTTGAGCGGTGAAAAGAGCCCGAATTATCTCCTACGAGATGAGGACGGTATGCTCTGGGTAGGATTTCACGGTGGGGTCATGCGCATCAATCCCCAAGATTCCGGTCAGCAAAGTATTACCTTCGGCAGCTTCAGTAACAATGAAATTCTGTCTATGACTTCCGTAAAAGAGCATATCTGGATTTCTACAACCAACGGGCTTTGGATTGTCGACCGGAAAACAATGGATGCACGCCAACAGAACATGACAGACAAGCGTTTCACAAGTCTTTTCTTTGACCCGAAAGACGAAAACATCTATTTGGGAGGTGCGGACGGATTCGGTATTTCCCGACCGGACATACAAGCTATGAATCAACCGGAACGCCCGATCCTGCTGACTGCTTTATATATCAACAACCAGTTGATGTCTCCGCACACCGGAGAAAGCATACCTAATATCCGTTATACGAACTCTATCGAACTGGCATATAACCAGAATAATCTGGCTTTCGAGCTTTCCGACCTCCCCTATTCGCTAGAGGAAAAGCATGAATTTGTCTATCGGCTGGAGGGAATGGACAAAGAATGGAATTTCCTGAAATCAAATACAAACCGCATTACATACAGCAACCTCAACTACGGAGATTATCAATTAATTATCAGTAAGGTGGAAAAGAGTGGCCACCCGTCCGAACATCCTTATATTTTGAATATCAAGATCCTGCCTCCGTGGTATTATACGGTTTGGGCAAAGGTGATTTATGTTCTTTTGTTCCTCAGCCTCATCATCTGGACAATCAATTTCTTCCGCGTCAAGAACCGGTTGAAAATGGAACGTATGGAGAAAGAGAAGATTCTGGAACAGTCACGCCAGAAAATGGCTTTCTTCAGCAACCTGTCCAATGAGCTAAAGACACCGCTTAGCCGGATTATTGCACCCGTGAGCCAGCTGCTCCCTGCGACGGAGGAAGCGCACGAGAAACAGACATTGGAAGAAGTGCAACGCAATGCGATGAAGATTAATTCGCTGATTCATCAGGTGCTCAACTTCAACCGTATAGAAGATAACGAAGATTCACTACTAATACTGTCACGTATCGAACTTGTGTCATTCAGCCACAGTCTGTTCTCCGTCTACGAAGAAGACAAGCGGCTGACTTTCCTTTTCGAGACAAACAAAGCGAAGATTTATGCCGATATGGACGCTATCAAACTGGGAGTGATACTAGACAGTCTGCTTTCAAATGCAGTGAAATTCACTCCGGACGGCGGCAGTATCCGGTTGTCTCTTTTCTATCGCGAAGAAACCGGCTTAGTGGATATCTGTGTATCGGACACAGGATCGGGAATCCCGCCGCGGGACATTCCTTACATCTTCCAACGTTTTTTCCAATCCCCCCACTCCGGCAATAAGGAAGGTACGGGTATCGGGCTTTATCTGGTAAAAACTTACACAGAACTGCACGGCGGACACATCACCGGCGTCACCTCCGAAGAAGGAAAAGGGACTTCCGTCGGATTGAATATTCCCGTCATAGCAGTGGAGGAAGAGGAAATCCCCGCGACACAGGAGAAGAAGCGACTGGAATCGTTGCCTGTACTCAAACCGATTGAAGCGGAATCGCAGGACGAGAAGTTCCTGTCGAATATAATTCGCCTGATTGAAGATCATCTTTCGGAGTCGGAACTGAATGTGAATGCTCTTTGTGAATTATCCGGTATCAGTAACAAACAGATTTACCGGAAAATTAAGCAATTGACCGGAATGTCTCCCGTAGAATACATCAAGTCAATCCGGATGAAAAAGGCTGCCATGTTATTGCAGCAAAAGAAGTTCACCGTTGCCGAAGTAATGTATATGGTGGGCTTCTCCAACCATTCTTATTTTTCCAAATGTTTTCAGGCTGAGTTCGGAAAAACGCCGAAACAATATATGCAGCCTGCTGTTGACGAAGAAAATCACAATAAATAAAGCACTTGCGGGTGAGGATGAGGCATTAATTGCTGTGTTTTTACCTTTCATCATGTAGCGCTTTGTCCATTGCAACCTATTATCTTTCTTCCGGTCTATTGTTAGATAAATCCTGTTGCATTAGAAGTTAACTTTTTCCGGTCTAACGGTTAAGTTGTTTTTGATAGTATATAAACTATAAACGTAAGCTCTAATTATATAAACGCAAGCTTCATTTTTATAAATGCAAGTTGCGTTTATAAAAATGAAGCTTCCGTTTATAGTTTGCAGCAGACGGAAAGAAAATTTGCCGTTAGACCGGAGAAAATTTGCAAAGGAGGGAAAGAAATTTATCTATAAGTAGATTGCATGGAAGAACGGTAGCAACCTGTTCATATCCTACGGTTATTCTGTGCAAGAGGTGAAATAGACGAACCTCATAAAAGCACATATTGGAACTAATTATGGCCTAATCGCGGCTGAAAAGCACCTTTCGTCCTATTTTTATCCTTATATGTCCAATCTGTGCTTTCATCAAATCAGCACCTATCTTATCTTTGCCGGTATAAATAACCCGCCAAATTTGATAGCATGAAAAGACAGTTTATTCTTACCTTTATTTGTCTGTTGTTTACCTTCACCGGTATGCAGGGGAAAGTAACTACACCTATAATATATATAGATGGAAACGGAGTGATGCGCTGGAGCGACACCCACGAAGAGGCCTCTTTCTTCGGGGTAAACTACACCCTGCCTTTTGCCCATGCCTACCGCGCACTCGGCTATTTGGGAGTCGACCGCAAAGCTGCCATAGATAAAGATGTATATCATCTCTCCCGCTTGGGACTGAATGCTTACCGTATTCATCTATGGGACGTGGAGCTGACCGACGGGCAAGGTAATCTCCTTGAAAACGAGCATATTGACCTCATGGATTATCTAATTGCCAAACTTAAGGAGCGCAATATCCATATTGTCATCACCGCACAGACTAACTTCGGAAACGGATACCCCGAACGGAATATACAAACCGGCGGTTTCTCTTATAAATATGATAAATGCGATATGCATTCTAATCCGGAAGCGATTGCCGCACAGGAAACTTATCTCCGCGACTTGGTGAAACATACTAATCCTTATACAGGACTGGCTTATAAAGACGATCCTTCTATCGTAGGTTTTGAGATCAATAACGAACCCTGCCATTCCGGTACGAAAGAAGAAGTAAAAGCCTACATCAACCGTATGCTGAAATCAATGAGCAAGGCGGGAAACCGTAAACCAGTATTTTATAATGTAAGTCACAACGGATATGTGGCAGAAGCCTATTATGAAACGACTGTTCAGGGAACTACCTATCAATGGTATCCTATCGGGCTCGTATCCGGACAAACACAACAAGGGAATTTCCTTCCTTACGTAGACCGTTATGACATTCCTTTCGCCGGAAAAGTGAAAGAATTCAATAAGAAAGCACGGATGATTTATGAATTCGATCCAGCGGATATTATGTACTCTTATATGTATCCGGCCATGGTAAGGACTTTCCGCACGGCCGGTTTCCAGTGGATTACGCAGTTTGCTTATGACCCGATAGACCTTGCGTTCGCCAATACGGAGTATCAGACTCATTTTCTGAATCTTGCCTATACCCCGAATAAGGCTATCAGCATGAAAATTGCCGCCGAAGCTGCACGGAGTTTGAAAAGAGGAGAATCATATGGGAGTTATCCTCAGGATACCATATTCGGTAATGGCTTTCGCGTCAGCTATGCGGAAGATTTAAGCGAGTTGAATAATGGAGAGAAGTTTTATTACTCCAATCAGACAAATACACCACCCAAAGATGCATCAAAGCTGGTTTCAATCGCCGGATGCGGAAGCTCGCCGATAGTGGACTATGAAGGTACGGGAGCTTATTTCATTGATTGCCTTGAATCAGGAGTATGGCGACTCGAAGTAATGCCGGATGCGGTAGTAGTCAATGACCCTTTTGCCAAGCCGTCACTCAAAAAAGAAGTAGTCAGCATTATCTACGGTACTTGGGATATGGCATTACGAATTCCGGATTTGGGCAAAGCGTTTACTCTCACAGCTCTCGACAAGAAGAACGACCGGAAAGAAGAAACAGTGACGAATGGAGTGATTTGCGACCTTCGTCCGGGGGTTTACCTGTTGAAACGAAACGGTTGTACCCCGCAACAGAACTGGAAAGCTGATTCACGTTGGAATTCGATTCGTATCGGAGAGTTTGTAGCTCCCACTCCCCGTACTATGGATTATAAGGTCACTCATACTCCGGCAAGCATTGCCGAAGCAGGCAAAGCATTGACTATTAATGCGCAAGTAGCAGGAAGCGTTTTTCCGGATTCTGTCATTATATACACGGATAAGGTGTCTTTTTGGAACGAGCATAACCCGTATATAAAGATGAAACGTACAAGCGGCTATACATATCAGGCTATCCTGCCCGCTGCAGATATAAAGGAAGATTGTTTCAAGTATAACATCATCGTCTGCCGGGGCGACAGCACCCATACTTATCCCGCCGGAAATTCCGTCACCGGAAGTTCCTCGGGAATCCAAGGAAGTCCATTGGACTGGAACTATACTTCCGATTTCTACTGGACTACACGTGTTGTCGCTTCTGGTAGTGCGATACAACTACTGAAAGTAACGGATACAGATAGCCGGATAGAAGCATATACACTTCCTGAATGGAACGACCTGCAACGTACCTTACTTGATTCTTCTCCGATTGAGAAGCCGTTGCTCCGGTTCTGTTTCACACCGAAAGGAAAAAATCCGCAACACTTCCTCCGCGCATTCGTAAAAGATGAAATCGAAGGAAGAAAAGATAAAGTGAAAAGTTGCACTACGCTCTGTATTCGTGTAAATAGAAACAAACCTCTTCCGCAAGGACTCAGCGCAGGTTTTGTCACTTCGGACGGATATACCTACAAAAGTCTCTGCCCTGCTCCGTCAGCAGAAGGCATTGTACGGATTCCTCTGAAAGAACTGCGTCTAACGGATACCGCATTGTTGCCCATAGCTTATCCGACATTCCTGAAACAGTATTTCCACCCGGAGACGGTAATTCCTTTCCGACCGGAGAAGATAGAGAAACTGGAACTGTCAATGCCTGGAACCGGCAAACCAACCGTAGAGATTGAACTTGGAGACGTGTGGCTGGAATAGCCGGATATGTTCACCCAGCGTCCCAAACAATAATAATACAATAAATCTATTATCAATAACACATTAATTATGAACAGGAATATCTTAAATCTACGCCAACTGACTGTACTCCTTATATTGTGTACAGCCTTTTTAGGAGGTATCATTCCTGCCTTTGCCCAACAGGGCGGCAAGAAAATCACCGGACAAGTGATTGATGAGAACAAAGAACCGATGATCGGAGTAAGTATCCTCATCGTGGGCACTTCTACCGGTACGGTTACCGACTTTGACGGTAACTACACATTGAACGTACCACAGGGCAACAAAGAGTTGCAATTCTCTTATGTGGGATATGAGACTAAAATAGTTGCCCTTCCTACAAGCGGCTCTGTACTGAACGTACAGATGAAAAGTGATTCACAGGTATTGAGTGATGTAGTTGTTATCGGATATGGAACGCAACGAAAAAGCGACCTGACCGGTTCGGTAACAAACGTCAGCAGCAAAGACTTCAATATGGGACTGGTCAGCTCTCCCGAGCAACTGATTAACGGAAAAATCTCCGGCGTGCAGATTATGTCCAATAGTGGTTCGCCTACGGCGGGAAGTACCATCCGTGTGCGTGGCGGTGCCTCACTGAATGCCAGCAACGACCCGTTGATTGTTTTGGACGGTGTTCCTTTGGAACAGGGTGGTATCAGCGGGAACGACGGAAACTTTCTGAGCCTCATCAACCCGAACGACATTGAAAGTATGACCATTCTGAAAGATGCTTCTTCCACCGCTATCTACGGTTCGCGTGCATCCAACGGGGTAATCCTTATCACTACCAAGAAAGGGACTTCGGACAAACTGCAAATCACATTCAGCACTACCAACTCCATTCAGACACGCACCAAACTGGCGGATATGTTAAGCTACGACCAATTTGTCAACACGATTCGGACACAAGGAACTTCTGCCCAGCAAGCTCTGTTGGGAACAGCCCGCACGAACTGGAACGATGAGATCTATCAGAATGCTTTCGGTACGGATAATAATCTGAGCGTCTCCGGAAAGATTGCCAAGAACTGGCCGTTCCGTGTGTCGGTAGGTTATTATAACCAAAGCGGTCTGCTACGCACTGATAATGCGGAACGCTATACGGGAAGCATTATGCTGACTCCCTCTTTCTTCAAAGACCACCTGAAGCTGAATATTAACGCCAAGGGTTCTATCAACAACAATACATTCGGCAATACAGACGCTATCTGGGCAGCCGCTACCATGAACCCGACCATTCCCGTTTATTCAGGACTGGATACCTTCGGCGGATACACGGAAGCGACAGACAACACAGGCGCCCCTGTCAACGGCGCCGTAATGAATCCCGTAGGACTTATCAAGATGAATGATTCTCAAAGTAACGTAAGGCGTTTTATCGGAAATGTCGATGCGGATTACCGTGTTCACTTCTTCCCCGATCTGAAACTGCACGCTACACTAGGCTATGACTACGCACAAGGTAAAGGTAGCGTATATGTTCCGGCAGAAGCGGCACAGAACTACAATACTTCCGGTCTGGATTACAGCTACGGCCCCGAAAAGAAAGAGAACCGTCTGCTTACCTTATATGCCAATTACAACAAGCTCGTCGAATCTATCAAGAGTAGCTTTGACGTGACAGCCGGTTACGACTATCAGTACTGGAAATCGACTACACCGCTTTATAGCGAAATGAACACGTTGGGAGAGATACAAAAGACATCCAAAGCGAAGGATGAGCGCCACGTGTTGCTCTCCTACTACGGCCGTCTGAATTATTCTTTCGATTCACGCTATATGCTGACTACGACTATCCGCCGGGACGCCACTTCCCGTTTCGCCAAGAATGTACGTTGGGGTACTTTCCCTTCGGTAGCTTTAGGCTGGAGAGTGACAGAAGAATCTTTCCTGAAAGACAATAAAGTATTGAGTAACTTGAAGCTCCGTGCCAGCTATGGTGTGACCGGACAGCAAGACGGTATCGGCAATTATAATTACCTGCCTATTTACACTCAAAGCCAAAACGGTGCGGAAGCCAGCATGGGTAACGGATACATTCATACCTACCGTCCCAGTTCCTATGTGCCCGATTTGAAATGGGAAACAACTACTTCCTGGAACGTCGGATTCGACTTCGGCTTCCTGAAAGACCGCATTACAGGTAGCTTCGACTACTACACCCGCCAAACAAAGGACTTGATTGCCACGGTTCCCGCCGCAGCCGGGACGACCTTCGATCGTAATATCACTACAAACGTAGGAAATGTAGACAGTCAGGGTATCGAATTCAGCATAAACGCAACCCCTGTTCAAACTAAAGACTGGAACTGGGATATCAGTTTCAATATGACATGGCAAAAGATGAAAGTAAAGAACCTGTCTCTCGTAGCCGGTGCTGCCGCAACTAATACTTCGGTCGGCCCTTATATTGACAGCTATCAGGTACAGACGTTGACCGAAGGATATGCCCCCTATATGTTCTACGTCTATCACCAGCTCTATGACGAAAAAACTGGGAAGCCCGTAGAAGGCGCTTATGTAGACCTTAACGGAGACGGAGAAATCAATACGGAAGATTTATACCGTTACCACTCTCCCGCTCCTGACTATATCCTCGGTTTCAGCACTTCCCTACGCTGGAAGAAATGGACGTTGAGCACCAGCCTGCGTGCCAATATCGGTAACTATGTTTACAATGCTATGGCTATGAATGCCGGAGCCTGGGAAACAGTGAGCTACAACTCTTATCAGTTGAACAACCTGTCGAGCAGTTATCTGAAAACCGGCTTCAAGTCCCGCCAATACTTGTCCGATTACTATGTGGAGAATGCTTCTTTCCTGAAAATGGATAATCTGTCATTGAACTATAACTTCGGGCAGATTTGTAAAGGATGCAGCTTGAATGTCAGTGCAATGGTTCAGAATGTATTCTGTATCACGAAATACAGTGGTGTAGACCCGGAAGTCCCCAACGGAGTGGATAATTCCTTCTACCCCCGCCCACGTACATTCTCACTTAACGTAGGTTTCAACTTCTAATTACTTTTAAAAACAAGCGAATCATGAAAAAGATATTATATACAGCTTTCTATTTTTGCAGCGCATTGCTGTTGAGTTCCTGTATAGGCGATTTGGACCAATATCCGCATGAAGACGAAACATCTTCCACGATCTACACAAGTGCCGATAACTATAAAGCCGTTTTAGGGAAAATATACGCTGCTATGGTAACCACCGGTCAGGAAAAGGGCGGTGATCCGGATTTGAGCAGTAACAGCGGTCAGGATTATATGCGTTGCTTCTTCAATCTACAAGAATGTGGAACAGATGAAGTAGCTTCTACCTGGCTGTCGGGTGATAACGTTACCGGTCTGACTTACTTGAGCTGGGACGCCAATGACCCTTGGGTATCGGATATGTACTATCGTATTTATTACAACATTGCATTATGTAACGAATTTCTTCGTAATGCTACGGATGAGAGCATTGCCCGGTTTACGGAACAGGAACAGACTGAAATTCGCCATTACCGTGCCGAAGCCCGTTTCATGCGTGCCTTGTTCTATTATCATGCAATGGATTTGTTCCGCAACATCCCGTTTGTAACAGAGAACGACCCGACTGTCGGCTATCTGCCACCACGCTACACGGCTGCACAAGTTTTCAGCTATATTGAATCGGAACTGACAAGTATCACAAGCGATATGCTCGACAGAACCAACTGTCCTTACGGACGGGCTTCCCGGGGAGCTGCTTATACCTTATTGGCCAAGCTGTATCTGAACGCGGAAGTTTACATCAATACACCGAAATATACCGAATGTATCAGTGCTTGTAAAGAGGTTATCAAGCAAGGGTATTCATTGGAAGATGATTACAGCAAGTTATTCAACGCTGATAACGATAAACGTACTGCTAACGAAATCATCTTCACTTTGCCGGTAGACGCTACGCATACCGTTTCGTGGGGCTCTTCCACTTATATTGTCTGTGGTGCGGTTAGTAATACTTCGGATTTGCAGAAGCCGGAAGATTACGGAGTGAAAAGCGGTTGGGGTATGTTCCGTGTACGCGGAGAAATCCCCTCCCTGTTTACCGGAGAAGAAGATAAACGGGCTATGTTCTTCACTAATGGGCAAACACTGAACCTGGATAAGATTGACGACCAAAGTAACGGTTACTTTGTAGAGAAATGGACGAACCTGACGGATGCAGGAGAAACAGCTTCCAATACCGCAGACGGTGGCGTAAACACGGATTATCCTTTGTTCCGCCTGGCAGATGTATATCTGATGATAGCAGAAGCCTTTGTACGAGGTGGAAGCGGAACAACAGCAACGGAAGTTGTCGGTTATATCAACCAAATCCAAGAAAGAGCATACGGTGACGACAGCAATAATAAAAACGCAAGCCAAATCAATCTATCGTTTATTTTGGACGAACGCGCCCGCGAACTTTATTGGGAAGGACATCGCCGTACCGATTTAATCCGCTACGGAGTATTCACTACCAATGGTTACTTATGGCAATGGAAAGGCGGAGTAAAAGAAGGAACAGCGGTAAACAGCCGGTACAATATTTACCCGATACCGACTACCGAGTTAACCGCCAACCCGAACCTATACAATGAAAACTATTAATCACGCTTATTCGATACAACAATATGAAAAAAATAAACACCCTATTGGCTTTACTCTCCGCACTCCTTTTATTAGGAGCGTGTGAGAAAGACGGAGAGAAATTCTATCTCTCCAGCCCGGTGGAGAGTGACTTAATCGCTTCTACCAATGCCGTTGTACTGACGGAAGCTACTGCCAAGCTTTACGCATTATCCCTTGCCTGGAGCGACCAGACATTGCAAATCAGCGACCCGAGATATCAAGCGACCAGCGGCATTCAAACTACCGTACAAGTATCCCGGTCTGAAGATTTTTCAGGCAGCATTATCGAATCTACGGAAAACGGAGTATCCAAAAGTTATACAGTCGCCGCTCTGAACATTATTGCTTACAAACTAAATGCACCGGCTGAAGAAGCCGCTCCTCTTTATTTCCGACTGGCAGGAAGCAATGGCAGCAACATCGCTCCTGTATATAGCAATACAGTGGCAGTCACAGTGACTCCTTATCCTATTGATATGCATTACGCCAGCATTATCAACAAGGGTAGCGGTCAAGATTCCGGTCAGGATTTCTATTCGGCAAATGCTGACGGACAATATAGCGGATTCTTCGGGGCAGCGGCTTGGGAAGGCATTTACGTACAGGAAGCAGACGGAACAACCTGGCATACAGCCCAATCCGGTGGAGTAGGAACTCCATTCTTGTTGACAACAGACGCAGCGGAAGGAACATGGGATATGTGGTTCCCCGGTCAGTCGGGATGTTATTTCGTGAATGTAAATACCGCTCAGAAACAATGGAACGCCTTACTGATACCCGAACTGAATGTAAGCGGCATAGAAGGTATCAATATGCAATACAGCCGTACAGATAACCAATGGAAAGGTGTATTTACGGGTACGGAAGGTACGAATATCAACATTCAACTTCAAGGAACAGGTAAGTTTTACAACAATACCAGTGTCAGCGGTTCCGATAATGCCATTGACGATACAAAAGCCAAAGATACCCCATTTGCTTTCGGTGGAACTGCCGGACAACTGACATTCAGTACAGGTGAGACTGCAACAGCCGGAAATATAACGGTAAGTGTTCCGGCTACGGGAGAATGTACGCTGGTTATTGACCTTAATAATCCCGAACAATGGACTGTTAGCGTTACGGAAGGTGGAAGTAGTGAACCTACTTATCCTTCTTATCTGGAAATGCAGGGTGTAGGAAACATGGATGGAAAGGGCTGGTTAGCTACATTAAACCCTGTTTACGACAATAGCGGCGAACATCACGGAAGTTATCAAGGTGTTTACCAAATGACTAATGGTTGGGATAATTTTAAGATTGTAGACCAAACAGCCGGTATCTGGTATGGATGCGACTCCAACGATGAATACAAACTGGCGGACGGCGGACAGAATATCTGGTTCCACCAGGAAGAATGTCTTACTTTCATCGTCACAGCCAGTCTGGCCGACATGACTTGGGGAGCAACAGAAATAACCCAAATCAATGTCTGTGGTGAGTTTAACAATTGGGATTTAAACAAAGATTTGATGACATACGATGAAACAAACAAGGTTTGGAAAGCCACCGTTGTCATTGATAATCTGGGCAATAACTACGGTTTCTACTTCCTGCTTAATAATGCAGAAAACGGTTTGGTATGGAACTGGGCATTAAAGGGAAATAAAGAGAAACTATACTTGACCGACAGTAATGGAAGCGGAAGTATTGTTCCTGCTGAAACCGGTACTTATGCAATTACCCTTGACATTGCTTCCCTAACATTTACTATGGATAAACAATAATCAACAGAACATTATGAAACGATTTAAACAGATTCTATTCATAGCTTCCGCCCTACTTGGCGGAAGCCTTTTCACCGCTTGCAGCGATGACAATGACACACCGGTCTTCCCGGAAAAGGAAGAAGCAACTTATGATATGTCAGGTTTCGCCAGAGGAGCCGATGTCAGCTGGTTAACGGAAATGGAAAGTTCCGGATATAAGTTCTATACTGCCGAAGAAAAAGAACAGGAATGTATGTCCCTATTGCGTGATTTAGGTATGAATGCCATTCGCCTGCGTGTATGGGTAAATCCGGAGAATGACACTGATGATGTGAGAGGTTGGTGTAACAAAGGAGATGTATTGCTCAAAGCATGGAGAGCCCATAACTTGGGCTACCGTATCATGATTGACTTTCATTACAGCGACCGTTGGGCTGATCCTTCACAGCAAGCTAAACCCCAAGCATGGGCAGATTACTCGGTAGAGCAATTGAAGCAAGCTATCGCCGACCATACGAAAGATGTACTCAGTGCATTGAAAGAGAAAGGTATTGACGTGGAATGGGTACAAGTGGGTAACGAAACACATCAAGGAATGTTGTTCCCTACCGGACAAACTACAAGTGAAGAAGGAAGGGTTAATTTCGCATCATTTGTCACAGCGGGTTACGATGCTGTAAAAGAAGTCTATCCGAAAGCCAAAGTTATTGTTCATCTTGACCAAGGAAATAATGCCAGCCTGTACAATAGGATCTTCGGCTACTTACACGAAAACAATGCCAAATGGGACATCATCGGTATGTCACTTTATCCGGACATATCAACCGAAAACGCACACACACCGGACGACTGGGAAGCGATGAATAATGATTGTATCGCCAATATGAAAGCGTTAATAGCCAAATACAATACTCCGGTAATGATGTGTGAAATCGGTATTAGTTGGGATTACGAAGAAGCGGAAGCCTTCTATACAGACTTCGTTACCAAAGCCAAACAAGTAGACCAATGTCTGGGAGTATTTACCTGGGAACCTCAATGTTACGGTAACTGGAAAGGTTATAGTAAAGGGATGTTCGATGACAGTGGCAAACCCACCAATTCATTTAATGCTTTTAAGAGATAAATGAACATGAAACACCAAAAACAGTTAGCAACTGCACTTTTGTTGGCAGCTGCTTGCAGCCTGCAAGCACAGCGTAGCGAGACATTGCTCGAAAAGAACTGGAAATTCAGCAAAGGAGATATCAAAGAGGCCAGTCAGCCGGAGTTTAATGACACCCAATGGGAATCAGTCGTCCTTCCACATGACTGGGCTATCTTTGGTCCTTTCGATATGAACAATGATCTTCAGAATGTGGCCATCACACAAAATTTTGAGGAAAAGGCGTCTTTGAAAACAGGACGCACAGGGGGACTGCCTTATGTAGGTTCCGGCTGGTACCGTACTAGTTTTGA
>ULRL01044775.1_pt1 | contig 17486 bp, 14 predicted proteins | sample 1955391 | NCBI WGS metagenome assembly ULRL01 (sample SAMEA4835681, study PRJEB28245) | human gut metagenome | biome: gut microbiome; material: fecal sample | place: Denmark | collected 2008
ATCGAATCTGTCCCAGGGACAGAGACAGCTGATTTCGATTGCGCGTGCTGCAGTTGCAGATCCGCCGGTTATGATTATGGACGAGGCGACATCTTCGATCGATACCAGAACAGAGGCGATTGTGCAGAAAGGTATGGATGCGCTGATGCACGGACGAACCGTATTCGTTATCGCACACAGACTGTCCACAGTTCGGAATTCCGATGTGATCATGGTTCTCGAGCATGGACGGATTATCGAGCGCGGCAGCCATGATGAGCTGATCGCGCAGAAAGGAAAGTATTATCAGCTTTATACCGGCGCATTCGAGCTGGAATAAAGTGTAGTATGAGACTGCGCAGCTTCTTTTGCGCATGAAATAGCGCTCCCTTTGTAGCTGTCTGTAAACAGATTTTTATGCGAGCATAAAATCTGTTCGCAGACAGCTACAAGTGAATTGGGAAAACAAAAAGGCACTGGAATACCAGTGCCTTAAACAATAGAATGCTCGCAGAGCGTGCATTCTATTGTCATGAATTAAAATTCCTATAAAGAAAAGCCGGAAAAGGGACTCGAACCCTCGACCTACTGATTACGAATCAGTTGCGCTACCAACTGCGCTATTCCGGCAGAACTCCAACAATAGATATTATACTGATATTTCATCGGTTTGGCAAGTCTTTTTTGAAAAAAGTTTCGTCTTGACAGCATTTCTGATTTGTGGATAATGTAAGGAAGAGTAAAAAAGTAAATAAACTCGTAAATGAAAGGCCGGTTACGCGGCAGAATGGGAGGAAGCATGACAGCTTATAAAGACAGAAGCAAAGAAGAGTTACTGCAGGAAAAGAGTCAGCTGGAGGCTCAGTATAAGGAGTTCCAGGGTAAAGGACTGAAACTGGATATGTCCCGCGGTAAACCGAGCGCAGCGCAGCTGGATCTTTCCATGGGTATGATGGATGTACTGGACAGCTTTACAGATCTGAAGTGTGAGGCAGGAATTGATTGCCGTAACTATGGTGTTATGGATGGCATCCCGGAAGCAAAGCGTCTGTTGGGAGAACTGATCGAAGTGCCTGCAGATAATATCATTATCTACGGCAACTCCAGTCTGAATGTAATGTTCGATGTAGTGAGCCATGCCTTCACCCACGGTATTATGGGGATGACTCCCTGGCATAAGTTAGACAAGGTAAAATTCCTCTGCCCGGTTCCAGGCTATGACCGTCATTTTTCGATTACAGAATATTTTGGCGTAGAGATGATCAATGTTCCGATGACTCCCCAGGGCCCGGATATGGATCTGGTGGAAAAGCTGGTCAGCGAGGATGAAGCCATCAAGGGTATCTGGTGCGTACCGAAGTATTCCAACCCGCAGGGCTACACCTACTCTGACGAAACTGTCCGCAGATTCGCTGCCTTAAAGCCTGCGGCAAAGGATTTCCGTATTTTCTGGGACAATGCTTACAACGTACATCATCTGTATGACGAGCCTCAGGATGTTATCCTGGAGCTGCTTTCCGAGTGTGAAAAGGCTGGCAACCCGGATATGGTTTATAAATTCAGCTCCACCAGCAAAATCAGCTTCCCCGGTTCCGGCGTCGCTGCAATTTCTGCTTCCAAGGCAAACCTGGATGATTTAAGAACACATCTGACGATTCAGACGATCGGTCACGATAAGTTAAATCAGCTGCGTCATGTGCGTTACTTTAAAGATATCCACGGCATCGAGACGCAGATGAAAAAGCATGCAGAGATTCTGCGTCCCAAATTTGAAGCAGTGCTGGAAATCCTCGACAGAGAGCTGGGGGATCTGGAGATCGGTACCTGGACAAAGCCCCACGGCGGCTACTTTATTTCCTTTGAATCTCTGGACGGCTGTGCAAAGGCGATCGTTGCAAAAGCAAAGGAAGCCGGAGTTGTCATGACCGGTGCCGGGGCAACCTACCCTTATAAGAAGGATCCTCATGACTCCAACATCCGTATCGCCCCTTCCTTCCCTCCGATCGACGAGCTGGTTCAGGCAACGGAGCTGTTCGTTCTGTGCGTAAAGCTGGTAAGTGTAGACAAGCTTCTGGAAAACATGTAAAATAACACAATAGAATGCACGGTGCATGAGGCTTCTATTGCCATGAATAATGATGCGCGCCTGAGATTGTAGCAGCTGGGCGCGCATTTTTATCATATAGGAAACTTTGTTTCTATACGATTAAAACGCTTCGTGAGCATTCTATTGTCATGAACCAGAGAATATGCCAAGGCATATTCTTTTTGTAGGGGGATCAGGATGTCACAGGAGGAACAGACAATAAAGCTGGATCAGCGGGATGTGCTGGACGCAGCGATGACAGCAGGGCATATTTTGCTGGAAAACGGCGCAGAAATATTCCGTGTGGAAGAGACGATCGACCGGATCTGTCATCATTTCGGCGTACAGTCAGAAAACGCCTTTGTACTCAGTAACGGCATTTTTCTGACGTCCGGAGATGAGCATGAAAAACGCTTTGCCCGGGTGGAGCATATTCCAGTTCGCGGTGCACAGCTTCATCGGGTTGCGGCGGTCAATCAGCTCTCACGGGAAATAGAAGAGGGAAAATACACACTGCCGGAAATCCGGGAAAAGCTGGAACAGATCCGAAATGCGCCGGGCGCTTCCAAAAGGGCGCTGGTGCTGATGTCCGGTCTTGGCAGCGGCTGTTTTTGTCTGATGTTCGGCGGAATGTGGCAGGACTGTGTCGCAGCCTTTGTGATCGGGTGTCTGCTGTATCTGTATTTGCTTTGGTTAAACGGCAGGTGCTCTAAAATTGTGGAAAATATCGGCGGCGGAATCATTATTACGGTGTGCAGTCTTTTGTTTATCCATATGCCGTTCGGAATGGATATGAGCCATATGATCAGCGGTTCCATCATGCCTCTCGTGCCGGGACTCGCATTTACGAACGGAATCCGGGACATCGCGGACGGCGATTACATTTCCGGGACCGTCCGCATGATCGACGCGGTGCTTGTTTTTTTGTCTGTGGCGGCAGGCGTCGGCTGTGTGCTGAGCATTTATCATCATCTGACGGGAGGAGTCATGCTGTTACGGATTTGCTTCAGATTCTTGCGGCTGGAATCGGCACGGTCGCGTTCGGCGCGTTATTTGGCGTGCCTTCCAAATATTATCCCTACTGCGGTCTGATCGGTGCGTCCGGCTGGGCGGTCTATGTTTTTTTGTGGATGCGGACGGGCTTTTGGTCGGAAGCGGTCGTTGTCTTTTTGGCGACAGTGCTGGTTATTCTGATGTCCCGTTTTTTTGCCGTGCGGGAGCGTTGCCCGGTGACGATTTTTTTAATCTGCGGCATTTTACCGCTCGTACCGGGAGCCGGAATATACTGGACGTGCTATTACCTGGTGACGGGACAGCTGGGCGAAGCTTCTACCCGCGGATTTTCTGCCCTCAAGGCGGCGGTTGCGATTGTGCTTGGAATTGTGTTCGTATTTGAAATTCCGCAGCGTTTCTTCAAGGGAAAGGCGGTCAGAAAAAATGACAAACTGTGAAGCGTGCGCTTATTACAGCTATGATGAGGATTATGAATGTTATATCTGCGAAATGGATCTGGACGAGGACGAGATGCTGAAATTTTTGAGCAGCACGTTTGATGCCTGTCCCTATTACCGTTCCGGGGATGAATACAGTGTTGTGCGGCACCAGATGTGACGGCGCATGGGAAATATCGTTTTTTAAATCTGGACGTCACTCGCTTTCATTAAATTTTTATATCCCAATTATAATCAATTTATAAAATTGGAGAATCCGCTTGACGGGTTCTCTTTTTTCGTGCTATCATCCAGACACATACAGAGCAGGAGCTCGGAAAGTTCGCCCCATGCAGAAATAGCAGGAGGCAATATCCTTTCGGAACGAAAACGTTCCATTTCTTTTGCAGATAGCCGATTGGGTCTGCAGTCTTTTTCAAACAATAGAAGATCCCCGGACGGGATGCTATTGTTTTCAGAAATTGATTTTCGTTTTTCAACGACAGTTTCCAGAGTTAAAAAATCAAACAGACAGTCAGATTTTGCTGTCAGACAGGAGGTTTATGCAAAAGCAGACACTCCTTGGACGCGCAAACCGGGTGAGGGACAAGCCTGAGTTCTACCCTGTTGGTTCACGTCATTTCGTCCGGCTGTTTTCGACGTATCCTTCCGATACATCCGTCGGACGTCGTCTTGTGGGAGGAGAAAAATCCCATGCAATCAAACAATTCTAAAAAGACCTTTCGCCCTGAAACAGAGGAAAAAGGCAGAAAAAGAAATTCCCAGAAAAAACAGGCAGCTGCAGCGGGCGTTGCGATGACGGCGATTGCCGTGATTTTACTCGGTGCAGGAATCGGCTATTCCGTGCAGAGGGCGGGAAAGACCGAGAGCATTTCCCTGGAGGAAATGCAGAACAGTGTGAGCAGCGCGCTGAAAGGAGAGATGGAATCGGCGGCAACGAGTCTGGAACAGTTAAACCAGAATATTGCCGACAATCAGAAAAAGCTTGACGAGGTCAATGCACAGCTTGCGCAGCGCGAGGAAAGTCTGCTGCAGGTAGAAACGATTCAGCACAGGCTGGAAGAAAATGCGTCCGGGATGACCGGAAAAGTGACCGATCTGGAAAAAACGACCCATACGAAGGTAAATGAAATCCGGACGGATATGGAGAGTATCCATACAGATGTCACAAAGACGTTGGAAGAAATTTCCAGAATCATGCAGGAAATGGATGCCCAGAAAAAACAGGACAATACCGATCACAAAGAATCCATAACGGAGATCAACAGAATCAACGAGTCGGTGCAGTCTGTCAATCAGACCGTGTCCAGGCTGGAGGACCGCCTGAACACCTCTTATGAGAACCTGAAAAATCTGGTGCAGGAAGTCCGCACAACAGAGGAGAAGAACCGGGAACTCTGGACACAGGAACAGACCCAGCTGACCGAGCAACAAAAGCAGCTGTTAAAAGAGGTTGAGGAAAGCAGACAGGAAACAATCAGAAGTCTGGCTTTAGTTGAGAGCAATTTAAAAAATATGCTGGAATCCGATATGGTGCAGATTACAGCTGCCTTTGGTTCGCTGACAGCAGAGCTGCAGACGAGAGTGCAGGAGCTTTCTGCCCTTCTGGAAAACAGAATGAACCGGGTTGACCAGAATTTAAGCGGACTGGACAAAAACGTGACCGGGCTCGGCAACAATATTTCCGGTTTAAGCGAGAATGTGAACGGCCTGAATGAGAACGTTGACGGCGTTGGCAAAAATGTGGAAAGCTTGTTTACGAGAATCGGTGAGATGGACAACGGGATGCAGACGAACCTGACGACGCTGCAGCAGACATTTGCCAAGCAGTTCGGAGATCTGAATGTATCTGCCGGACAGAATACGGAAGAGTTGAAATCCTATCTGGAGGAGTTAAACAACGGCCTGAAACAGGATATGAATCAGGTTTTTACATCTGTGAGTAATGGTAAGAAAAAGCTGGCGTCCGCATTGCTCACAAAAGGAGTTTCCACAAACGAGGACGCAACATTTGCCCAGCTGGCGGAAGCAATTTTAAACATTGACCAGAAGCTCGTCATTGGCGTGGAAGAGATTCCGGGTACGATCCGTTATCAGTATCATTATCATGTGGATGTTTCCGGCAACCAGCCGCACACGGAAAAGAGCGATACGGCAGGGGGTTGCTATACCGGGACACATGGCCATGTGCATAGCGTGGAGGATGGCTGTTACAAAGAAGAATCCTACCATGTTCACCGGGATGACTGCTCTGGCTATCCGGTCTGGGTGGACTGGGCTCCTGGCGTGGAACCTTACTGGGGGTTTATTTATACCTGCGGGGAGCCTGCAAATGCGACCAGAAGGGTGCTGATCTGCAGCAAGCAGGCGGGTTCAACCGATTACTATGTACCGTCCTGTGGTTTGGCAGATGGTCAGATCATCGGAGCGGAAATTGTGTACGATCAGGCGCATGCGCAGGTAAAAGCACAGGAGGAACAGCAGTGCAGAGATGAGCTTGTGAGACTTGCCCTTTCGATGCAGCCTGCCCTTGGAAGCAATACATCTGAAACAGAACAGATCGGAACGGACGCAGACAACATTCCGCCAGCACCGGAGCAGATCGCAGCCGAGGCGGAGCGGAAACGTCAGGAGGAAGCTGCGGCAGAAGCAGAGCGGCGGCAGGAAAGCGAGGGCGAAGTAAAGACAGAAGCAGACCGGCGCCAGGAAAGCGAAGGCGAAGTAAAGACAGAAGCAGAGCGGCGGCAGGAAAGCGAGGGCGAAGCTGCAGCAGATGCAGACCGGCGCCAGGAAGCTGGAGGTGCATCGAAGTCAGACAGCAGCACAGACAATGTGGGCACATCCAAAGGGGCAGACGTAGACCGGCGGGAGGAGAGTGCAGACACACTGAAGTCAGACGGCAGCACAGAAAATGTGAATACAACCGCCACGTCCGCTACAGACAGCCAGAAAATATCTGAGGCATCCGAAAATTGATAAAAGAATTGCATAATGACTCTCTTTCTGCTAAAGTAAAATTCAAACAAAAGTAAAGGGAGATCATAATATCATGGGAAGTAATGGAGTCATGCTGCTGATTATTATTATCTGTGTCATCCTGTCCGGATATTTTTCAGCAACAGAGACGGCTTTTTCAGCAATCAACAGAGTCAGAATCCGTAATCAGGCAGAAAAGGGAAACAAGAGGGCAGCACTGGTGCTGCAGCTCTCTGACAACTACGACAGCCTGTTGTCGACGATTCTGATCGGTAACAATATTGTCAATATCGGATGTTCTTCTCTGGCGACAATTTTATTTGTAAAGCTTCTTGGAGAAGAGATGGGCGCGGGAATTTCCACACTGGTGATCACCGTTGTGGTATTGATTTTCGGTGAAATTTCGCCAAAGAGCATCGCAAAGGAATCCCCGGAAAAATTCGCTATGTTTTCCGCACCGATGATCAATGGGCTTCGGATTGTCCTGACGCCGATTAACTGGATGTTCGGGCAGTGGAAGAAGCTGTTGTCCTGTCTGTTTAAAACGTCCGGCAGTCAGGGTATTACATCGGAAGAACTGTTTACGATCGTAGAGGAAGCGCAGGAAGAGGGAAGCATTGATAAAGAAGAAGGAAGTCTTCTGCGCAGCGCATTGAGCTTTGACGATCTGGAGGCGGGAGATATTCTGACCCCACGGATCGATATGGAAGGAATCCCTGTGGAAAGTACCCAGGAGGAAGCTGCAGAAGTATTTGCAAATACCGGCTATTCCAGACTTCCGGTTTATGAAGAAACATTGGATCATATCGTCGGCATTTTGTACCATAAGGATTTTTATAATCGGGTTTACGGGACGGATACGAGCATCCGGGAAGTGATGCGTCCGGCACTGTTTACGACAGCAAATCAGAAGATCGATGAGCTGATGCAGGAGCTTCAGAAAAAGAAACTGCATATCGCGATCGTATTGGATGAATTCGGCGGGACGGTTGGCCTGATCACGCTGGAGGATATCCTCGAAGAGCTGGTGGGCGAAATCTGGGACGAACACGACGAGGTCGTTCAGGAGATCGTGCAGATTTCTGAGCGCGAATATAAGTTCAGCGGACGGGCGAGCGTGAAGAAGCTTTTCGACCTGATGGATGAGGAGGATGAATCCGAGGCGGCGACCGTAGGCGGCTGGGTTATGGAACAGTTAAAGAAAATCCCTGCGGTTGGGGATAACTTTGACTATAAAGGTACCCATGTGGAAGTAACTGAGATGGAAGAAAAGCGAGTATTATCCGTGCACGTCATCCTGCCGGAAGAGGAGAAAACGGAGTAAACACGCGCTTCCTACAAAAAGAGACTTCCTGAAGGAGATTTTCTGACAGGGAGCGCTGTGCGCGGCAAAAAGAAGACAACAGGCATCCGGAGCGCTGTTTGAAGCAGCGAACTTCCGGATGCCTGTTTTAACTTATAGAAAAACACTTTGCACAGTCCTACACTTTTTTCTTATAACAGTGCTCTGCAAACTGCAGCAGCTGATAAAGCCCCATCGCAATGATACACAAAAGCAGGATGGATGTAATGAGCATATCCAGCTGCAGTACCTGGCTTCCGTAGATGATCAGATAGCCGAGCCCGCGTCTGGCAGCGAGAAATTCGCCGATCACGACGCCGACTAACGAAAGCCCGATATTGACTTTCATATTGCTTAAAATGACCGGAATGGAAGCGGGCAGGACAACTTTGAAAAAGCAGTCCCGTCTGGTGCCGCCGAGCGTTCGGATCAGGAGAAGCTTTTTGGGATCTGCCTGCAAAAATCCGGTATAAAGGTTGATGATTGCACCGAAGATGGCGACGGAAATGCCGGCGGCGATGATCGTATCCATGCCGGTGCCGAGCCAGACGATCAAAAGAGGGGCGAGCGCGGATTTCGGGAGACTGTTTAAAACGACGAGAAACGGCTCCAAAATTTCAGACAACCGGCGGCTGTACCATAAAAGCGTGGCGGCGGAAAGGCTAACGAGGGCGACGAGAAAAAAACTGATGACCGTTTCAGTCAACGTGATACCGATATGGGTAAACAGGGAACGCTCTAAGACCATGCGGACAAAGCAGGCGACGACACGGGAAGGACTGGAGAAAAAGAAGCTGTCGATGATATGGAAGTCTGCGAACAACTCCCAGACTGTCAGGAAAAGAAGCAGCATAAAAATCCGGGCAAAGTGGACGAAATGATGATGGCGTCTGTGAGCAAGCAGGAAAAGCTGCTGGTCGGACAGTGTTTGGTCAGTTGTTTTCATTGGACAGTTCCTCCCAGATCTGATTAAAAAGCTGTCCGTATTCCGGCGCGCGCCGTGCGGCAAGCGGCGAATGGTCTGCGGCAGTCAGGTGAATGGGAAATTCTGCTTTGACACGGGCGGGGCGGGCAGACAGGATGAGAACGCGATCGGCGAGGCTGATAGCTTCTGCAAGATCGTGGGTGATGAGGATGACGGATTTTTCTGCCTTACGGATCATGGCAGCAATATCGGCGGAAACGGTCAGCCGGGTCTGGTAATCCAGCGCGGAAAACGGCTCATCGAGCAAAAGGATATCGGGCTCGAGCGCCATCGTGCGGATGAGGGCAGCCCGTTGGCGCATGCCGCCGGAAAGCTGAGACGGCTTTTTATGCTGAAATTCCGGAAGCCCGTAGTCGAAGAGCATCCTGCGAACGCGTTCCAGGTTCCTGGCTGTATCCTTGTGGGCGATTTCCAGTCCGAGTGTAACATTTTGCCAGACGTTTCGCCATTCAAATAAAAGATCGTGCTGCAGCATGTAGCCGATGCCGGGCTGATGACCATTTTCCCCATAAAACGTGATGCCGCCGCTGCCCGGGGTGAGCAAGCCGGCGATCAGGGACAAAATCGTGGATTTGCCGCAGCCGCTGGGACCGACAATCGCCAGAAATTCTTTGCGGTAAAGGCAGAAGGAAACCCGATCCAGGGCGGGCGTTTCGCCGTTTAGGGTGTGGTAGGAATAGGACAGTTCCTGTGCTTTTAAAAGGACAGAGTCCATAAGCTTTTCCCTTCTTTCTGGCAGGATTGCCCTGAAACTGGGTTCTTTTGCAGGCTAATCCTGACATGATCTGCTTTATCATATGCGGAAGCTGATGCAATTGCGCATCGATGTTACATAGCAATGACGTAGCTGCCCTGTGGATTCGACAAAATATTTTTTACTTTATTGCAATAAAGTAGAAAATATGATACTATCTGATATAAATCTGAAATGGAAACACAATTTCCAATCGGATGAATGGCAACAGCCATCAACCGGAGCAATCTGGATGAAAACAGGAGAGGAGAATTGAAAAAATGAGTGAGAAGCTGAAAGTTGGCATTCTGGGTGGAACCGGCATGGTAGGTCAGCGGTTTATTTCACTGCTGGAAAACCATCCCTGGTTCGAAGTGGCTGCCATTGCAGCAAGCCCCCGTTCCGCAGGCAAGACCTACGAAGAGGCAGTCGGCGGCAGATGGAAAATGGACACACCCATGCCGGAAGCGGTAAAGAACCTGATCGTATTAAACGTTAACGATGTGGAGCATGTAGCATCCCAGGTTGATTTTGTATTCAGCGCTGTCGATATGACAAAGGACGAGATCAAAAAGATCGAGGAAGCCTATGCAAAGACAGAAACACCTGTTGTTTCCAATAACTCCGCACACCGCTGGACACCGGATGTCCCGATGATGGTTCCGGAGATCAATCCGGAGCATATGGCAGTTATCGAAGCTCAGAAAAAACGACTCGGTACGAAGAGAGGCTTCGTTGCAGTAAAACCGAACTGCTCGATTCAGAGCTATGCGCCTGTCCTGACTGCATGGAAAGAGTTTGAGCCCTATGAAGTGGTTGCTACGACCTATCAGGCGATTTCCGGCGCGGGCAAGACTTTTGCAGACTGGCCGGAGATGGTTGGAAATATCATCCCTTATATCGGCGGTGAGGAAGAGAAGAGCGAAAAGGAGCCGCTGCGTCTTTGGGGTAAAGTGGAGGACGGCGTGATCGTTCCGGCACAGAGCCCGGTTATCACATGCCAGTGTATCCGTGTGCCTGTTTTAAACGGACATACCGCAGCTGTGTTTGTGAAGTTTAAGAAAAAGCCTACCAAGGAAGAGTTAATCGACCGTCTGGTTCATTTTTCCGGCGAGCCGCAGAGACTGGAGCTTCCCAGCGCGCCCAAACAGTTTATTCAGTATCTGGAGGAGGATAACCGCCCTCAGATTGCGCTGGATGTCAACTATGAAAACGGCATGGGAATTTCGGTCGGCCGTCTGAGAGAGGATACGGTTTACGACTGGAAGTTCGTTGGCTTATCCCACAATACGGTCCGCGGAGCAGCGGGCGGCGCAGTGCTTTGCGCAGAGCTGCTCAAAGCACAGGGATATATCACAAAGAAATAAAAGAGAGACATACAGCAGAAAACGACGGGAGGTAGAAGCTACCTCCCTTTCGCTGCTTTACAGGACAGAGGTGTATGGCAAAAAAGTTATTTATCGCAGAGAAACCGAGTGTGGCCCAGGAGTTTGCAAAAGCGCTGAAATATCAGATGGGCCGCAGGGATGGTTATCTGGAATCGGAAGAGGCGATTGTGACCTGGTGCGTTGGTCATCTGGTTACGATGAGCTATCCGGAAGTGTACGATATCAAATATAAAAAGTGGTCGGTCGATACGTTGCCGTTTATCCCGGAAACTTTTAAATATGAAGTGATTTCGGGCGTCAAAAAACAGTTCGATATCGTCAGCTCGCTGTTGAACCGTCCGGACGTCGATACAATTTACGTCTGTACAGACTCCGGGAGAGAGGGAGAGTATATTTACCGACTTGTGGAGCAGGAAGCGAACATTCACGGAAAAAAGCGCCGCAGGGTCTGGATTGATTCTCAGACGGAGGAAGAGATTCTGCGCGGGGTGCGGGAGGCAAAGGATTTGTCGGAATATGATAATCTGGCGAACGCAGCTTACCTGCGCGCCAAGGAAGATTATCTGATGGGCATCAATTTTTCCCGTGCGTTGACTTTAAAATACGGCAACCATGTCAAAAACTACTTGCGCCGCGACCGTGCGGTGATTTCCGTTGGCCGTGTAATGACCTGTGTATTGGGCATGGTCGTCAACCGGGAACGCGAAATCCGTTCGTTTGTAAAAACGCCTTTTTACCGTGTGACGGGAGCCTTTGGGATTCCGATGGGCGACGGGAAGGAAAAGCCGTTCGAGGGAGAATGGCGCGCAGTAGAGGGAAGTGCCTGGAACCTTTCGCCGCTTTTATATAAAGAAAACGGATTTTCGGAAAAAAAAGATGCCGAGGCACTGATGGAAAAGCTGGGTGCAATTTTGCCGAGAGGCGCGATGTCCTCCGGATTTTCAGGCGCTTTTCTGGAAAAATGTGAAAAAAAGAAAGAACAGAAAAATCCGCCGCTGTTATATAATCTGGCGGAGCTGCAAAATGATTGCTCCCGGATGTTTAAGATCAGTCCGGATGAAACGCTCAAAATCGCGCAGGAGCTTTATGAAAAAAAACTGACGACCTATCCGAGAACGGACGCCCGTGTTTTATCCAGCGCAGTTGCAAAGGAAATCCATAAAAATATCGGCGGACTTCGCAATTTCGCTCCGGTCAGCGCATATGCAGCGCAGATTCTGGAAGAAAATAGTTATCAGAAAATTGCAAAAACCCGTTATGTCAACGACAAACAGATCACGGATCACTATGCGATTATCCCGACCGGACAGGGCTTTTCGGCGCTCCGGAGTCTTTCTCCCGCGTCGGCAAAGGTCTATGAAGTGATTGCAAGACGTTTCCTGAGTATCTTTTATCCGCCGGCGATTTCCCAGAAGGTATCGCTGACGGTGCTTGTAAAATCGCAGCAGCTGCCGCAGGGTGAACGCTTTTTTGCTTCGTTTAAGGTGCTGACGCAGGAAGGGTATCTGGGCGTCAGCCGCCCATCCTTTTTCAGCTCCAAAAAAGAAGAAAAAGAGGAGAAAAACGGAGAGGAAGAGGAATTTTCCTGCGACGAGGCATTTTTAAAGGTGTTACAGACTATGAAAAAAGGAGAACTGCTTCCGCTGCATTCTCTTTCTATCAAAGAAGGCGAAACCTCGCCGCCGAAGCGCTATAATTCCGGCTCGCTGATCCTGACAATGGAAAATGCGGGACAGTTTATTGAGGACGAAGAGCTGCGGGCACAGATCAAGGGCAGCGGCATCGGAACCTCTGCGACGCGTGCGGAAATCTTAAAAAAGCTTGTCACGATCGAGTATCTGGCGTTGAATAAAAAGACGCAGACGATCACGCCGACGCTGATGGGCGAAATGATTTACGATGTGGTTTCAGATTCGATCCGACCACTGTTAAACCCCGCGCTGACTGCCAGCTGGGAAAAGGGGCTGACCGGTGTTGCGGAGGGGACGATTACATCCGGAGAATATATGGATAAACTGGATGATTTTGTACGCAGGAGGACGAATATCGTTAAACAGCTGCACAATCAGTCCATCTTATATCAGCAGTTCGATGCGATAGCCGGTTTTTACCAGAAAAAAGAAACCGCACCGGCTGTCAAAAAAGCAGGAACAGCAAAAAAAAGGACAGAAAAAAAAGAAAATGCGGAAGGCTAGGGCTTTTCTGCAAAACGTTCGCCGCATTCAGGCGGCAGAAACAGGAGGAAAAAGAAGATGGAAGCAATGAAGATCAGAAACCTGTACAATCTGGAAGAAACAATCGCTGCACCGCTTTTGGAGCAGTATGAGTATCCGTGGGAGGTTCTGCCCCATATCAAGGAATTCATCAAAGCACTCGGGAACGCTCTGCCGGAGGATCGCTTCGAAAAAAGAGGAGAGGATATCTGGGTGGCAAAAAGCGCGACTGTTGCGCCGACTGCCTGCTTAAACGGTCCCTGTATCGTGGATGAGGAAGCGGAAATCAGACATTGCGCGTTTGTCAGAGGCAGCGCAATCATCGGAAAAGGCGCAGTTGTCGGTAATTCTACCGAGTTAAAGAACGTCATTCTGTCCAATAAAGTGCAGGTTCCGCATTATAATTACGTCGGGGACAGCATTTTAGGTTATAAGGCACATATGGGTGCAGGTTCCATCACTTCGAATGTAAAAAGCGACAAGACTCTGGTTGTTGTCAAATCTGCAGAAGAAAACATCGAAACCGGTCTGAAAAAATTCGGCGCGATGCTGGGCGACTGCGTGGAGGTAGGCTGCAACAGCGTGTTAAATCCGGGAACGGTAATCGGAAGACATACGAACGTTTATCCGCTTTCGCGGGTGCGCGGATTTATTCCGGAAAACAGTATTTTCAAAGATCAGGAACATATCGTATTAAAGGAAGACAGGGGCTGACCCCTGCCTTTTCTTTTTTAAATTTAATTGTGCTTTTCTGAAAGTTGATTTCATGCCCGCATGAAAATCGGCTTTCAGAAAAGCAGGAAGGGCGCATGGGAACGATTGTGATAGCAGAATAGAAAAAGTGCTTGACGAAGCAGTGCCTGCGGTGTATAGTTTACTCAATGGATTAACGCTTGCACGCGTTAAAGCGTAAAAAGTGATTATGAGGAGGAACGAAAAATGAAAAAGTTAGCGGCAATTTCCCTTGTGCTGGCAATGACCGCGGCATCTTTAGCTGGCTGCGGCTCGACAGCAGACACTGCAGCACCGGCAGAAAGCGAAGCGGCAGAAACCACTGCAGCAACAACAGAGGAGACAACAGATACAGCAGCGGATACTGTAGCAGCAGATGGCAAGGTATATAACATTGGTATCTGTCAGCTGGTACAGCACGAAGCGCTGGATGCAGCAACCCAGGGCTTTCAGGATGCACTGACAGAACTGCTGGGTGAGGAAAATGTGAAGTTTGACCTGCAGAACGCTTCCGGCGATTCCGCAACCTGTGCAACGATTGTCAACCAGTTTGTATCTTCTGATGTTGACCTGATTTTGGCAAATGCAACAGCTCCCCTGCAGGCAGCGGCGGCAGCTACCAATGAGATCCCGATCCTGGGAACCAGCATTACAGACTATGCGACAGCTCTTTCCATCGATGACTGGACAGGCGTAACCGGCACAAACATTTCCGGTACTTCCGATCTGGCACCGCTGGATCAGCAGGCGGACATGCTGCATGAGCTGTTTCCGGATGCAAAAAATGTCGGCATCCTGTACTGCTCCGCAGAACCTAATTCCGCATATCAGTCCCAGACTATTCAGGGATATTTAAAGGATTACGGCTATGAATGCACAGAGTACACCTTCGCAGACTCCAACGATATCGCGTCGGTTGTAAACAATGCGATTGCAACATCTGATGCCCTTTATATTCCTACCGACAATACAGCAGCATCGAACACCACGATTATTCAGAACATCTGCCAGCCTGCAGGAATTCCGATCATCGCAGGCGAGGAAGGTATCTGCTCCGGCTGCGGCGTAGCAACCCTGTCCATCAGCTATTATGACCTTGGCTATAAAACCGGCGAAATGGCATATGAAATTCTGGTAAACGGTGCAGATGTATCTCAGACAGCAGTTGAGTTTGCTCCGAATGTAACCAAGAAATATAATGCAGCAAACTGTGAGGCACTCGGTATTACCGTGCCGGATGATTATGTGGCAATTGAGTAATCGCAAGTCACTGTGAGGGTTTGCAGAGCGTTGAGGAGGGAGAAATTCCTCTTCAGCGCTTTTTGTCGATTTTTTATGGAACGACTAAAAAGTATCGGTGACGAAACTAGGACTGCCGATATTTGAAAAATAAAAAAGTGTACTGGAGGAGGAAACAGTGAATATTGTAGCATTGTTTAACGCGCTGCCGGGGGGCTGTGCACAGGGGCTGATCTGGGGAATCATGGCGATCGGCGTATTTATTACCTATAAGATTCTGGATCTGGCAGATCTGACCGTAGACGGCACGATGTGTACCGGGGGTGCGGTCTGTGTCGTGATGATGATGAATGGGCATTCCGTTGGATTTTCCCTGTTCTGCGCATTTGTTGCAGGTATGCTGGCTGGTCTGGTAACGGGCATTTTCCATACAGCAATGGGAATCCCGGCAATCCTGGCAGGCATTCTGACACAGCTCGGTTTGTATTCTGTCAACCTGAGAATTATGGGCAACAAGGCCAATGTAGCGCTCGTTACTGATAAATATGACGTGCTGGTTTCTATGCGTTACCTTAAAAACGTTGTTTTTTACAAAAATACGCTGTTTGTTGTAGCAATTGTGATCGTTGTACTGATCGGAGTTTTATACTGGTTTTTCGGTACGGAATTGGGCTGTTCCATCCGCTCCACGGGCTCCAATCAGAACATGTCCCGTGCACAGGGCATCAATACAGACATGACAAAGATCATCGGTCTGATGCTGTCTAACGGCATCGTAGCGCTTTCCAGCGGTCTTCTGGCGCAGTATCAGGGCTTTGCGGACATCAACATGGGACGCGGTGCGATCGTAATCGGTCTGGCTGCGGTCATCATCGGCGAAGTCGTATTCGGCAAAATCAGCCGCAACTTTGCATTCAGTCTGCTGACAGTAGCGCTTGGATCCATTATTTATTACTTAGTTCTGCAGGTTGTTTTGTGGTTTGGCTTAAATTCTAATGATTTGAAGCTTTTGTCAGCGATCGTTGTAGCAGTATTTCTGGCAATTCCTTATATGAAGCGCAAATACTTTTCCAGACCTGTAAAAAAAGGAGGTGCCAGACGTGCTTGACTTAAAATCCATTAGTAAAACTTTTAATGCGGGGACAGTAAATGAGAAAACCGCACTGAATAACCTTTGTCTCCATTTAAATGATGGAGATTTCGTAACGGTGATCGGTGGAAACGGCGCCGGAAAATCTACCATGCTGAATGCGGTTGCAGGTGCGTGGCCGGTTGATGAGGGCACGATTGAGATCGGCGGCGTCAATGTCACAAAGCTTCCGGAATATAAGCGTGCAAAGTATTTGGGGCGCGTGTTTCAGGATCCGATGACCGGAACAGCAGCCAGTATGCAGATTGAAGAGAATATGGCGCTTGCGGCGAGAAGAGGGCTGAGCCGTACCTTGAAAAAAGGAATCAGCAGCAAAGAACGGGAATTTTACAGGGAGCGCCTGGCAGAGCTGGGACTGGGGCTGGAGGATCGTATGACCTCCAAAGTTGGTCTGCTTTCTGGTGGTCAGAGACAGGCACTGACACTTCTGATGGCTACCCTGAAAAAACCGCAGCTTCTGCTTTTGGATGAGCATACAGCGGCACTGGATCCCAAAACAGCTGCAAAGGTACTGGAGGCAACAGACCGGATTGTTGGACAGGACAACCTGACGACTCTGATGATCACCCACAACATGAAGGATGCAATTGCACACGGCAATCGCCTGGTTATGATGTATGAAGGACATATTATCTATGACGTGGCAGGGGAAGAAAAGAAAAAGCTGCATGTATCAGATCTTCTGGAGAAGTTTGAACAGGCCAGCGGCGGCAGTTTTGCAAATGACAGAATGATTTTATCCTGATTATTTTTGAATCCAAAGGTTTTACCTCTGTGTTTTGTAAAAAATACTGGATTTTTGACGAAAAGTGTGAGAAAATAGCATCAGCGTACAGCTGGTGCTTTTTTCATGGAGATCTGCTTCGGAGCTCTTATATGGAAGAAAGCTTTGCGCCTTTTTGGTGTGCCTGCTGACGAAAATTTCATCCATTAGACGAAAGGAGATAACACATGATTTATTCACACGAAGTAGAACAGATGTGTCCGGTAGCACAGGGCGTTAACCATGGCTGTGCTCCCATCCCGGAAGAAGCAAAATGGGTAAAAGCCAAAGAGATCAAGGACATATCCGGTCTGACTCATGGTGTTGGCTGGTGTGCACCTCAGCAGGGTGCCTGCAAACTGACACTGAACGTTAAGGAAGGTATTATTCAGGAAGCACTGGTAGAGACCATCGGATGTTCCGGTATGACTCATTCTGCTGCTATGGCT
>ULRL01063086.1_pt1 | contig 16543 bp, 15 predicted proteins | sample 1955391 | NCBI WGS metagenome assembly ULRL01 (sample SAMEA4835681, study PRJEB28245) | human gut metagenome | biome: gut microbiome; material: fecal sample | place: Denmark | collected 2008
GTACGCCCTCTTTCAGCAATAGGCTGGCACAGGAGTGGCGCAAGTCGTGGAATCGGATCCTGCGCAGACCGTTCTCTTTCAGCAGCTGTGGAAAGCCTGTCGTCACGGAATCCGGCTGGATCAGGTTTCCCATCGCATCTACGAATACATATCCAAGGTACTCTTGATTATAGCAGTTGCCGCAGATTTTTTGGCTGTATACAAACAAAAGACCAGCTAGGTCTCTTAGTTTACATAGTGGTAAGAGGCTTATCACATCATATTGAATTCATTATGTTCAGTAGGCTCTGGTAGCTGTCAACATCATGGTATACGACATGGCTGGTAGACATCTCGTTGAACAATTTCTTGGCGCAGGAGATTTTTGCCTGCTCGATGGGTCGCAGTTCCAGTGTTTCCATCGTACCTTTGGTTTCTGCCACAAAGAAAATGTGCTTGACGGTGCCTTCGTAGAATGCGATTGCCCAGTCCGGCGAATAGTTGCCTACCGGCGTGGGAATCTGGAAGGTTCGGGGCAGCTTGGCGTAGACACAAACTTCCTCCGCAGCATCCAAATCTTCGGCAAACTTACGCTCAATGCTCTTGTCGGCAGAGCCATCGGTAAACACATAGTCTTGAATTGCCTTCTTGGCAAGAAACGCCTTATCAAAGCTTTGGGTGGCCTTTTCTGCCGTAAAGATAGAGCTGTCGTATTCTCCCTCAATGGTATTGTAGGAGATATGCTCCACAATCATAGTGGCCTTCTGCTCATTGATCAGCCGGATCACTTTAGAAATAAACTCTTCCGGGTTGTTCTTGAACATATAGAGCTTGTCGGCACGGATACCTTGCAGGATGGCAGATGCCGATTTGCGTGTGAGCTTTGCGCCATCGGCAATTTTGCCAATCAGATCATACTTGATCTGGCTTGTTTCTGCGTGCTTGAGGGTTTGTGTCCGGGTCTTTTCGCCCGTAAAAGAATCGCCGCGGTCAATTTCGTACTCATTCATGTTCGCCTTTTGGCGTCCAATGGTAGTCGTGTACTGCAGTTCCGAAACAAACAGCTTTTCATCAATGTGGGCAATGGCCTTGCGAATCAGCTCGGCGCTATCGAACTCCACCGTGTAGGCATACTTGTGGTTAATTTCACGCCACAAAGCCTGAAACTCTTTCTTGGCAAAATTCTCATTCAGCGGATTTTCTTTCACTTTCGATTCATGACCATCGGTGAACATATCCTTAAGAACGCTGTCATCATAAACCGCCTGAATAAGTGTATGAATCCCTTCGGACATAGGTTTCAGCTCATCGGGCAGCTCCGCGACCTGATTCATTGCGACATCCCGGCGATACTTGTCCGTGACTCTGCGCTTCATATCCACATAGCCGTTCTGAATCAGATAGAACTCGATAGCATCGGCCTTCTCACGGTCAATCAGGGTAGGCACATCGTTTACCTTGACATACTTGCCCTTGAAGTACTCGCTCGTAGCAACCGTGGGGCGATCGTAAAGCACCGTTTTAATATCCGATTGCAAATCTGCAACGAAGGTCTTGTAGCTCTCGCTGGCAATAACGGTCAGGGTGTTGATTTCATGCACACTGTCCCCGCAGCTCTGCACATCCATACGGTTGCCGTTTTGGTTGACGCAAAGGCGCAGACCACGACCAACTTCCTGCCGCTTTGCGGTATTACTGTCAGAATGTTTCAACGTGCAGATTTGGAACACATTCGGGTTGTCCCAGCCCTCACGCAGGGCAGAGTGGGAGAAGATGAAGCGCGTCGGCTCCTCAAAAGACAGCAGCCGTTCCTTGTTTTTCAGAATCAGGTCATACGCTGAAATATCATCGGAGAACTCGCTGCCACGCTTGAGCTGGCTGTCAATGCTGCGCCCAGTTTTCTTATCAATACTGAAATATCCCTTATGTACACGGCTGACATCACTGCAAGTAGACTTCAAATATTTCTGATACGGCGTATCGAGCAGGGTTGTATACTCGTTCAGAACATTGATGTACTCCTGCTCAAACATCTGGCCATACTCGCCCAGAACCTCGTTGCCGTCAGCGTCATACTGGCGATACTTGGCGACCTCGTCAATAAAGAACAGGGACAGGCACTTGATGCCCATGTTGTACAGCTTTTCTTCTTTTTCAAAATGCGACAAAATCGTTTCACGAATCTGAATGCGGCGCATATCCTTTTCGGAAACATCGCCCACCACATCGCCGGCCTTGATAACCTCACCGTTGGTAAAGGTCACGGTGCTGCGCAGCGGGTCAATTTCAGAAATCGTATAGCCCTTGTACTGCTCCATTTCCTGTGAAACATAGTAGAGATCATCGCCGACACCAAGAATACGGGTTTCACGGTTGATGGACTTGTTGTAGGCAATTTCCAGCTCGATTTTTGCCATCGGCGGCTTTTTGCTGGAAAGTACGATTTGCTCCAAATATAAATAGCTATCCGTGCCGCGGAAGTTCTTGACATCAATGCCCTTGACCTCAATTTTCTTGACCAGCCGTTTGTTGAAGGCATCCAGCGCATCCAGCACATACACCAGATTGTGATGCTTTGCGTGGGTGGCAGAATAGTTGAGCGAGAACAACGGGTTAAAGTTTTTCAGCGCTTTTTGCGTCACATCGCCGCCCATTTTCTGCGGCTCGTCCAAGATGATGATAGGGCGGTTTGCCTTGATGACATCAATCGGGCGGCGGGAGCCGAACTCATCTCGTTTGGAGTAGATGATACGGGCTTCCTTGCTCTTGCCATCCTCTTTCAGAGAGGAGGCAAATGCCTGCGTGTTGATGATCATCACATTGATGCCGGAGCTGCTCGAAAAGTTATCCAACTGGTTCAGGTTGGAGCTGTTGTAGATGAAGAAGCGCGCCTTTTTGCCGTAATACTCCATAAAATGGTCGGTGGTGATCTCAAAAGACTTTTTCACGCCCTCACGGATCGCAATGGAGGGAACGACCACAATAAACTTACTCCAGCCGTATTTCTTGTTCAGCTCGAACATGGTTTTGATATAGACATAGGTTTTGCCGGTGCCGGTTTCCATCTCAATGTCCAAGCTGCAACGCCCCATGTCGTTTACCAACTCCGGAGAGAGCTTGATGTTGTTCTGGCTTTGCAGTGTGTGGATGTTTTGCAAAAGTTGATCATCGGAAAGCGCCACAACCTCGTTTTTATAACCGGAATCGCGCAGCAAATCTTCCAACTCCATTTTTTCTGGGTTGTCAGCAAGCGCCAAAAAACTCAGCTGCTGCGGTTTTTGGTTCAAGGTTCCGGTGTCGCGGATATAAGACACGCCGCTGCTGTACGGCTGCCCTGCAAAGACATTGACTACGGCATCCACTGCATCGGTCTGGTATTGCTGTATCTTAAAATTAAACTTCATTTTCTCACCACCCGTTTAGTAAGTTTTTGCCCCAATTAAGTTCCGAGCATCGTCAAGAATATTATCGTAATGTAAAATCTTGATATTACGCTCTGCTTCACTTCTGCGCTGGAACAAGCGTGTTGTTTCATTGTAATCAGCCCTACGACCTGCAACAACTACATAATGCATTCTTGTAGAATCAAATCTTGTAAATTCTCTCGGCAGGTCCTGCACAGTATATTTTTCAAATTCGACAGATAAAGTTGAATAACAACCTTCGATAAAAGGTTTCCACTCGTCAATTTGATTCAGTCCCTTTCTAATCACTTCACCAGGATTTCCATCTGCCAAGGTAATGCGCCCATACGGATTTTCAAATTCAACAAAAATGAACTGCCAACCACCAGATGCCCGTCCAACAAGAAGATAATCCGCAATATACTTTGTTCCTAATGGGAACTCCTTGAACAAAGCTGCTTCATGATGTCCAAAATCATAATGCTTAAAAATAGATGCCGGAATATGATAGAAGCCATTGCTCTGGATATATCGCTTAATATCCAGCTCTGTGATAGAAGTATTGTTTAACAGTGTTTCAAACCCATCACATTGATTTACCAATTCCGATTCATCTTTCAAAAGTTGGATGTCCATGTAATTGTTAGGGAACAGGCTCATATTATGCCGCACTGACTTGGGGTACTTGTAAAAGAAATTCCTTCTACCGAATTTTGCGTCTATCACATGACCACCTTCGGCATCTACCTTTTCTTTTTCCTTTATTTCTTCTTGGGTCAATTCAGAATAGTCTCTTTCATACAATCCCAGCATTTTACAGTACCTTCCTGACGGTATCGGGGCTGTAGGTGGCGAAAATCTGGTCGAAATTGGTGGCTACGCTGTCGCTCGCCATGGAGCTGTCGCGCATGACAAAGTAGTACGGCTTCTGTTTGGCAATGGCTTTGATGGTTTCCTCCGAAACATCGCTGTCGAAACAGGCAATCAGGTAGTTGTCCTCCACATTGAACACCTTCTTGCCGGCTATGGTGGTTTCCTCGATTTTGCTGGAGAGCAACACACCCAAATCGAGCATTACTTGGAACAGCAGATCCTCCGGCGTTCTGTCCTCTTTGATGTTATCCTCAAGGCGGGAGAACATATTGACCTCATACTCCGCAGGGTTATAGTAGACATCCTTCATGTTGGAGGTGTCGCACTTCAAAACGCGAAAACCGGTGTCGAGATTCTGCGCAGCCAGCCCTGCTTCTTCCTTGATTTTTGCACCCGCACGGCGAATACGTTCCTTGCCGATTTCGCAGATGTTTTTATAACCGGCTTTATAGGCTTCGCTCTTTTCATCTGTTTTTTCCGGCAACTGCACCATAATAAACTTACGATGCCCGCCATCCTCGGCGTTCAGTTTCATTACAGCATGAGCAGTTGTGGCGGAACCAGAAAAAAAGTCGAGAATAATCGAATCCTTCTTTGAAGCTATATGAACTATTCTTTTCATCAATCGAATTGGCTTCGGAAAATCCATTATTCCTGATTGCCCCAAAAGAGTCGCAATTTCTTTAGTTGCCTCTTGCGTATGTCCAACTTCTGTATTTGGCCACCATGTCCACATGGTTTTTCCTGCTCTATCTGCAAGATATGTCTTTTTCTCGGAACACCGTTTCCATCCGAACCAAACCAAATATGCCCTGCCGCTATCTCTTCTTCCATTCTTTTTTTCGTATACCTCCAGCACAGACCCTCTTGTAGTTTTACAACACGGCCCGCTGGAGTTACCATATCATAGAATTGATCTTTTGTACCATGTCCGCCTTGCGCAGTACAATCAGTCGAAATCCACGGCCCATTTGGATCATTGTCCGGGTTCTTATATCTCGCATAATCCGCATCATCAAACGGCAACGGATTTAACACTTCATGACCTATCTCCGAATTTTTTATATATGCAAGCACATATTCATGTCCTGCACTAACAATTCTTCTTGCATCGGGAGAAGTTCTCTTTTGCCAAACCATTTGAGCTATAAAATTATCCGCACCGAAAATTTCATCGCAGCATTTCTTTAGATTTTCTTGTTCATTATCATCAATCGAAATAAAAATAACACCATCATCTGCAAGCAAATCTTTTGCTAGTCTTAGGCGTGGATAAATCATATTGAGCCAATCCGTGTGAAAACGCCCATTACTCTCGGTGTTGGTCACAAGGCGGTTGCCTTCTTCATCATACTGACCGCTATTATTCATATAGTCCGCCGCACTCTGGGCAAAATCATCCTCATAGACAAAATCGTTACCCGTATTATACGGCGGATCAATGTAGATCATCTTGACCTTGCCCAGATAGGTTTCCTGCAAGAGCTTCAGCACTTCAAGGTTGTCACCCTCGATATAGAGGTTCTCTGTGGTATCAAAGTCCACGCTACCAGTGCTGCAATAAGGTTTTCCCTCACTATCTGCCCCGGTAGGAATCGTTTCATCTTCACGAACAGGGCGCAGCGTTTTGTTGATGGGCGCATTGGCAAGCAGAACGGACTTTTTCTTGTCCGGCCAAGTGAACTGATAGCGCTCCTCGTTGCCGTCCACCACCTTGCAGGAAATCTCCTGCATCAGCACATCCTTATCAATCGCCCGCACAACCTCGCCGTTCTCGTTAATCGTTTCCGTCACCGCATTAGGAAACATCGCCGCCAACTTCTTGAAATTTTCATCAGCCTTGTTCGCTGTTTGCATTCTCAGTTTATCCATAATTTTCCTTCCTCATTCATATTTAGCATATCCAGATAGGCAAGACGCTGCTCGAAGCAACATATTCTTTGTATATGCTGTAAACTGATATTCGCCGATGTGAATTGCGTTATTCTGGTAATTATAGTGATTTCCAAAAATTGCCTCATAAACATCCATTATTTTTTGCTTGAAAGTTACACATTTCGTTCTCGAACCCGACAGCTGATTTGTGTCGTAATATTCATCTCGTGAAAGGAATTCACTATAAGACCAGTCATCACGCATTTGGATATTTTCTAACAAGTTTACCAATGGGGTTGCGTTTTTTCCTTCGACAAATTGATTGTAACTTTCATTGTTGGTCATTTTTAATACAACCAGCAGGGGTACCACATACATCAGCCCGAATAATTTGGCTTTCCCATCCGGAAAGGAAAAATCGTATTTATGACTTTCATGCGTTGGCTCATGCACCGCAAGATTAACAAACTGTATGAATCGAGAACTTTCTCTCAGGGAAAGAGCATACTGTTCAATCAATTCGTAGCAAACTCTGTCAACAACATATTGCTTGTCAAAGTTGATACTGCGAAGATAACTATCCATATCTACCGGAGGAAGGGCTATTCTTAGGTCAAAGAAACGATCAAAATATCTTACAGCATCAAACCCTTCTCCATAAAATCTAGCGATGGTATGTTGCAGTTCTTTTATATTTGTTGAAAATACAAAGGATATCCTGTCATCGGCAAAATAGTGCTTTATGCGCTCCAAAAGCCGCACAGCATATTCCGGTTTGCAGCGATCTAATTCATCCACAATAATAACAAGGCGGTTAGCACGTTCCGTTAACAATTCGTCAAAGAAATTCTTTACTTCCGTCTGAATTTGCTTTTTCTTTCTCAAATCCGACAACGTATCCTTACTTTTTAACGAGTCCACGACAGCAGTTATGCTGCGTCCAGACAAACACTCTGCAATTGCAGCACCTTTATCAAATATTCCGGATTCCTTTTCAAAGGGAGATTCGGCATCTACATCTTGCAAAATCGAATACACAAGGGAGAGTACAGGATCCTCATCGTTATCATTCTCCCATGCATCATAATAAACACATAATTGTGACTGGAATTCCGGTTGCTTGCCGTCATGCATAGTAGTCCATTTGTGCCGCACGCTTTGCTTATCCGCATCTTCGCAGCTACGGCAACAGGCATCCAAAACCATTTTCACCTGCTGGACAAAGAATGTCTTTCCGCTGCCCCATACTCCATCAAGAGCAATCGCACAAGAATTTTCCAGAGTATTCAGAATGTCAATAAACGCATTAACATCTTTATTTCTTCCTATCGTATCATTCAGATATGTGTTTCGTATATTTTCCTCTGTTGGTCTCAATTCGCTTATTCTCACGCCTTTGTCTGCACTTCCTTTTCAAGTTGTCTTATCCGTTGCACCAGCTCAAACTTCTTCTTCGGCTGTTTCTCCGCCCGTGCCTGTTTTTCCAGTTTGGCGATTTCTTTCTCGATCTTCTGTCGGCGCTCATCGGCGGCAATCTGCTCATCAAGGGTATTACCGTCTGCAATGCTCACCTCACCGATGTCCACCACGATATTTTCCCAGACTTTATCAAGGGTCAATCCCCGCAGCTCCAGGGTGCAGCTTTCGGTGGGCTTCCAGTCCGTCTGCATCAGTTTGGTGCGGTAGACAGCCAGCTTACTTTGCCCTTCAAATTCCAGCACAAATAGAATATTCTGCGGAATCAGCTTCGATAAAGCGGCAATCGTTTTCTCATCAAAGTTCTTTTTCTTGAGCGCAACAAGCAGGACAAAGAAACTGCCGACCTCCTCTCCGGCAGGAATGTTGATTCGGCTCGGAGAAATTTCGTTGACTATGGTAATTCTCGATATATCGGCATCGATTTTGTCTTTGACCGCTGTATTCATCTGAAATTTGGCATAGATTGCCTTTTTAGGCAGCTGCTTATTCATTTCAGTTGACTTTGGAAGTCCGAGCATTTTGATTTTCACTCCGTTCAAATCAGTTAGGAATTAGGAGTTAGCAATTAGGAGTTAGGAGTTTTCTTTTAGGCTTTTGGTGATACTTGATAAGAGTTTTTGAAGTTCGCCGCAATCGGCGTTTATGGAATCGTATTGCGTCTGAGTCAGATACTGCGCTTTGTATAAAAGCTCTAACCAGTATGCCGTTTCGGCGGATTCCTTAAAAGCAATGTGCATTTTAGCAAGAAAATCCTTTCGGCTGCAAGCACAATTTGCCTCCGCTATGTTTGCCCCTATACTCGTTCCGCTGCGCAATAGTTGTTTGGATAAAATGAATTCTCTCTTTTCGTCACAGAAGTATTTGTATAGGGCGATTATTCGCAAGGCAAAATTTTTGCTTTTTTCAAAAACAACACTTTCCATTCCTAACTCCTCATTCCTCATTCCTAACTACCAAAAAGCAAATCAGTTCAAAGTCGTCAAGTCCTTTGATTTCGTTTGTCAGGAAGCTGATCTGCCCGCCGCCCAAGAAGCTGTCAATATCGCTCTCGTCCTTTACCTCGATGATTGAGGCAATGGCGTCACCAAGCAGTTTGGAAAGGCGGGACATATTTTTGCCGTCGCGGGTTTCTTTGTTAAACGGCTTATAGGCTGCAGGGATCGGCTCTGTCTGCCCCTTGCAGAGAAAGCGCATTCTATCCAGCATCTGCTTCGGGGAAAGATGGTTACAGACAACCTCGCCGTCATCCCCGATATAAACCATATAGAAGGGATGCAGCCGGTTCTGGTTGTCGATGTTTACGCTGTTGGAGCGATTCTTCAAAACGAAAATCACACCGGCAGGCGCGTCCTCACCGGCAGGTACAACCGAGTGCAGACCGAAGGGGGTTTTTTCGATGTCCGGGTGGTTCTTGACATATTCCAGCAAGTCCAGACGGAACTCGTTGAGCCCCAAATCCATAATGGAAATGCCGGTGGTCATATCCTCAATATCGACAACCTCCTCCTGCAGGCGCTTGAGCTGCGCCTTTCGGTACTCAAGGTCTGTCTTTTCCTCGTCACTGAGCAGATTATCATCGCCCGTAGCGGTCATATCCACGATTTTCATACGGGTTTCAACTCTGGCTTTCAGGTTGATATAATCGTCAAGGGTCACATCAGGCCAGAAATTCACAAGCTGAATAACCTTGTTGCGGCTTCCGATACGGTCAATACGCCCGAAACGCTGAATAATACGAACCGGATTCCAGTGAATGTCGTAGTTGACGAGATAGTCGCAGTCCTGCAAGTTCTGACCTTCGGAAATGCAGTCGGTGGCAATCAGAATGTCGATTTTCGTATTGTCGCCGGGCATCAACAGCTCTTTGTCCTTGGATATCGGAGAGAAGCAGGTCAGAACCGTGTTTAAGTCAGACCGCAATCTCGGGCAGGTGGTGCGCCCCTCCACATTGCCGGTGATCATGGCGGTATTCAGACCAAATTTTTCTTTTACAAAGGGACCGACATTATTGTACAGGTATTCCGCCGTGTCAGAAAACGCCGTGAATATGATGATTTTTTCGTTACCGGGATTGATAGGCGCAGTGATTTTATTGTTGATCACACGGAAAAGCTCGCGCAGCTTCAAGTCATGCTCCGGCGTGATGTCGCGCACCATATAAGTAAGCAGCTCCAGAACTTCGGCATCCTTTTGCAGTTCCTTGCGCCACGACTCATAGTCCATATCCGCAAGGTCAATCTTGACCTTTTTGCCAAACGCGAACAAATCATCGGTATCCTGATCGTCGCCGTCAAACTCGTTCACATTGGAAATGTCCGTCAAATTCAATGTGGAGCCCATGTGGTGGTTAAAACGATTGATGGTGTCGATTGTGCTGTCGATAAGTCCCTTGATTCGTTCCAGTGTCAAATTGAACGAATAAACAGAGCTTTCCATACGCTTCATCAGGTTGATGGCCATCAATCGCCGGATGCCTTGCTCGCGGCTGGCCTGCGTAAAGCCAACATTGACAGTGTTGTCGCCATAAAGCTCTGCGTATTTTTCCATTCTGCTCGGCAGAATAAAGTGGGAAGGCGTGTAAATCGTCAGATTCAGAAGCATCAGCTGCTCGAAAATCTCGTTGTAGTTGATGGCATCCTTCAAATCCGTCAGGTGCGGGCGCAGAGAGATAGGCTTCAGGCGCGTGGGGAAGGTGCCGATGTCGCTTGTGTCATAGTATTTCTGAATGTGCTTGCGGGAACGGGCAATCGTGACACTGTCCAGCAGCTCAAAAAAGTCGAAGTCCAACATTTTGAGCAGGTTTTCGGTTGTGCGGTCGCAAGGCTCCCACTTACTCCATGTATTAAATGCCCGCTGCGCATTTCTGAAAATTTCGTCAATCGAACGGCTGGTATTGAGTTTTTCGTCAATATAATCGGTGTGTCCTTCGTAAGCCAAGGCAAGCTGATTTTTCAGGTCATTGAAGCGGTTGTTGACCGGCGTGGCGGAGAGCATCAGCACCTTTGTTTTCACGCCTGCACGGATGACCTTTTTCATCAGGGTTACATAGCGATTGTCCTTGGTTTCTTCATCAGGGTTTTCAATCAGCTTGCCGCCGTTGCGGAAGTTGTGGGATTCATCAATCACAACAAGATCATAGTTGCCCCAATTCAATCTGCTAAGATCCAGACCGTTTGAGTTGCCGTGGGTGCGGTTCAAGTCAGTGTGGTAAAGCACATCGTAGCGGAGTCTATCGGCAGCAATCGGGTTGTTGACATAGTTGTCCTTATAGGTGTTCCAGTTATTCGTCAGCTTCTTGGGGCAAAGCACCAGGACGGATTTGTTGCGGTTTTCGTAATATTTTATAACGGCAAGCGCAGTGAAGGTTTTACCGAGACCGACGCTGTCTGCAAGAATACAGCCGTTGTATTTTTCGAGTTTGTTTATGATGGCGAGAGCGGCATCCTTTTGGAAGTTGTAGAGCATCCCCCAAATTTTGCTTTCCTTGAAGCCGGTTGCCTCGTTTGGCAAAACATCCTCAGACACATCTTCCAAAAACTCGCTGAAAATATTGTAGAGAGTCACAAAGTAAATAAAATCGGGCGAGTTCTCATTATAGGCAGCCGTGATGCTGTCGATCACCTCATCGGTTACGACCTGAAGCACCTTGCTGTCGTTCCAGATTTCATTGAAGTCAGCAAGCAAAGTGCGGGCAAGGGACTCGTCCTTTACAATTGTGGTGCTGATTACATTGCCTTTTTCGCAACCAAGTTCAACCGTAGTAAAGTTGTTGATGGGGGTATAGCCTACGCCGTCAACTACAATTTGTCCCTGAATAGATTTGTCACTGACATTTGATTTGAAAGTGACCTTCTGCCTGATCCACTCTGCACATTCTCGTGCAATAGCTTTTTGGGTCAATTCATTGCGGAGCTTAATTTCAAATTCAGTACCGTAAAGATTTCGTTCACGGGTTAAGCGCGGAATATAGAATTCTCGCTTTTCCTTTTTTGCCTTCTCGGTGACAAAGGTTGGAGATGTAAAGATAAAACGAAGCTCCTCGATTTGGGACAGTTGTTCCTTCAATTCCTGAAAGGCATAAATAGAAAAGCAGGCTGCTGCAATGGATAGCTTGCTGCCTTGCTTGATTTCCATGGACAAATCGTCTTTTAGAGTTTTTGTAGTATTGTTTATAAGCTCCATTTTTCTACACCCATCCTAATTATGGTAAAGTTTGTGTCACATAAAGCATACTCTACTCAGCTTATGCGTCATAAAACTCCATGATTTCATCGGGCGTACAGTTAAGTGCCTTGCAAATGTTACCGATAATTTCGGTAGTTATATTTTCATCTCTTGCAAGTTTCATCATCTGATAATGCGTAATGTGTGCCGCTTCTTGCAAGTCTTTTTTCCTCATCTTCTTGTCGATTAAGATTTTCCAAAGTTTATTGTATCTGACAGCCATAGCGATTCTCCTTCAGCAATATACTATCATTCAAAGATAAAAAACAACCAATTTAACATATTATAGCATACTTTCCCTGAAAAATCATAAAAAAAGACGGAAATTCAAACTTATTTGCGGAAAATCAAGCCGCAGCATTGAGCATTTATAGTTAAAAAGCAATTGAAACACATAAAAAAGATCAAGATGTATTTTTATTGGTTGTTATGGGGCAAGATATGAAGAATTCAAAAGTCAGACGGTTTGATATCATTGCAAGGAAGATGAAAAGCCCACAGGCTAGATCTTATATCCAGCCTGTGGGCCTTGTGTATGATTTGTCCTTTATCTTGTCCTGCGGCTTGCCCCCAAGCTTATGCCCAAGTCTATTTAACAAGATACCCATAATGGCGCATCTGGCGGCGGATAAGGGCTTCACAGCGGTCGCAAATTTCTTGGCTATAGACGGTTCGATAGCTATCGATGAGCGCCTTTACATCGTTTGTGCTAAAGTTGAAGTGAAGCTGTATGCCGTATAATTCCTCAGCAGCATCTAACTGTTCGTCAAAATATCTCGAAAAAGGCTTGGCTTCAACGGTTTTTAGACAATCCTCTAAGCTTCTTTCCAAGGGAAAATCCATATTGGTATCTGCCAAAAGAGACAAGCCGTTATCAAATAGGGGGCATAGCGCATAGGTATTGTCCGCAGCGTTGTATTGAACGGCAATATTATTGGTATGGCGATCTTCGTTTAGGAAGAACGCATCAATCTCCAACATTGAGGTCAGATATTGTCCAAAGTTTTGCAGTCCGGTTGTCTGTTCAACGAAGTTTACCAGAAATTTTATCTGATTCTTGATTTCCCCTTGATGCGCTGTATCTACTGCAAGGCTCCCGCCGGTAAATTTTCGATACAGCTTTTCCAATGGAATAAGGTCATAGCCGTCCGCGAGAAAATCAGCGCTTTTACAGCCACTGTAAACTCGGTCTTTGTATTTGATTTGCGAGTACTCATAAGCCACAAAGGGGTACTTAACGGTTGACTTGCCTAGCAGTGCGGAAACAATTGTTTCCGCCAGCCCCTCATACCCCATGTGGTCGGCCTTGTACCAGTATCCATAACATTTCCATTTCAACTGATTTCCCTTGGATGTATGATTCAGCGTTTCTTGTGGCTCAAGCCTGCTTAAATCAATCATTTCCATAGAGCCCTCCTTACGCAGCGATGTTACGGATCATCTGCACCCACTGGTTGTCCCCAGCCATGCGCCCATTGGTCTTTTCAATAATCAGCAGCGGATCAAAGAAAGGAACATCCATCTCCCGAAGAATGCCTTTCAGACCGGCTCGGCTGGCGGGCAGGCATCTTTCTTTCAAAAATTCTTCAAAATCTGCCCAGGACGGATTTTCTACAACGCCAAACGCCCGCAAAGGGATTCGGTCGGTGTAGTTCTTCATGCGGACAACTTCGTGCTTGAAATCGACGTCGATGACCGTACACAGCTGCTGACCATTCATAAAGTTCATCCGCATGGTGAAATCCGGATCCTTGCTGAAATGCTCGGCATTATAGATATACTTATATATGGTCTGGCGCGACACGCCGAACTGTTTTGCAATCTCGGTGTTGCCGATGCCTTTTCTATGCAGTTCCAAAACCTCTACGATCTGGTCGGGGGTAAGCTGCGCCTTGCGACCCGCATTGCGCGGATTTGGATGATTGATTTTCAGCATCTTTGCAAGTTCTCGCAGTTCATCCAAATCGTTTGTGCCAAAAATTTCTTTTATTTGCTTTTGGTAATCGCTCGGCATCCAGTATCCCTCCTATGTTGGTTTCTACTATTACTATATCTTACTTCTTCAGAAATGTCAACAAATTAAAATATTTACGATTGACACATTGATCTTATGGCGTGGGTCATTGCAGATAACTGCCGCACTATGTACTTATTCAAGATTCCTTTAATTTTGCGGCACTTCCCGTTTGGCGGCGGCATGTTATACTTGAAATCAATAAATTTCCTGAAATTTTGCCCTCATGTGCAGTGCTTGGCAGAAAGGTGGACAACGACTGATGGAGAACAAACCTGTAACCCTCGCCGCACAGGCTCTTGCCCCGGCAGTGAGCGAGATTCGCACATTGCTAGAGACATCCCGCAAAAATGTAGCTCAGTAGGTCAATCAGGAACTGCTGTCAACCTACTGGAAAATCGGTGAAGTCATCGTCCGCTACGAGCAGAACGACAGCGTCCGGGCGGCCTACGGTGAAAAGACCTTGCTGCAGCTTTCAAAGGCGCTGACAAAAGAATTAGGCAGGGGCTTTTCGCGCTCCAATCTGCAAAATATGCGTCTGCTATATTTGAACTACCCAATTTGCCAGACGGTGTCTGGCAAATTGAGCTGGTCGCATTACTGCGAGTTGCTGTCCATCTCCGATAAGAAAAAGCGTAGCTTCTATGAAAAGGAAGCAGTCAATGCCGGATGGTCTGTCCGTGAGATGAAGCGACAGATTGATAGTTCTCTGTTTGAGCGTCTGCTCCTGTCCCGCAGTGATGCCAACAAGGAGCAGGTTTTGGCGCTGGCCGAAAAGGGTGTGGACTACACCAAGCCGGAGGACATCATCAAAGACCCGTATGTGTTTGAATTTTTAGGCCTGCCGGAGGAAAAGCCGTTCCTTGAGAGCGACTTGGAAGCGGCATTGGTGCGGCAGATTGAGGATTTCCTGCTGGAACTTGGTCGGGGCTTTATGTTTGTCGGCACTCAGCAGCGGGCACTGTGAATAACACCCACTATTATGTGGACATGGTGTTCTACAACAAGATTTTGCACGCCTATGTGCTGATCGAGTTGAAAACCACCAAGCTCACGCCCGAAGCTGCCGGGCAGATCAATATGTATCCGTGACTTGGAAATGACAAAAAAAGGCTGCTCTCCTTTGCAGAATATGCAAAGGATGCGCAGCCGGAGGTCCTGGTCACTTTGATCCAGACGATTGTAGAAAAAATTTATATCGTGGACAAAGACGATGAGCGTTACTGCCACATCTTTATCAAGGGCTGTTCCGGAGAAGATTATACCGGCTTCTTCCGGACAGCCGGTTACATAGAGGACAATTTGACCTCTGTGTGTGATTCAGAACAGTATTGCATTTGCACCCAAATATCGCAGAATGGCGATATATGGACAAATCAAAGCAGATATTGGAGTAATCTTAAGAAAGTTGTGTGAGCAAAAATGAGTGGAAATTATTCAGGCAGAAGCATGCCCGGATCATATCCACATGCTAATCAGTATTCCACCGAAATGTAGTGTGGCACAAATCATGGGATATCTCAAAGGGAAAAGTAGTTTGATGATATTCGACAGACACGCGAACTTGAAATACAAGTATGGAAATCGGCACTTCTGGGCAAGGGAATACTATGTTGACACAGTAGGGTGAAATAAGAAGCAAATTGCGGAGTACATCAAGCATCAGCTTGACGAAGATCAGATAGCGGATCAAATGAGCCTGAAAGAGTTTATTGACCCGTTTACGGGTAGCAAGAATACCAAGGCATAAGTAAAACGCCCCGTAAGGGGCCTGCCACGAGTCGGCAATGCAGTTGGCCGAACCATTCGAGGCCCCTTGAGGAGCGTTGTCTGTAATATGCCCTTCTAGGGCTTCCTCAAGCCCCCGGTTTGGCCGAGGGTTCTCAACGGCAGCAGCGTCTGGGCAGGGCAGGGAGAAAAGCACAGCGTTCAAGGGCGCTGACAAAAGAATGGCAAACGGACTTTTCGCGCTCGAACCAGCAAATATGCGTCTTTTGTATACACCCTGGATAGTTTGCTCCGCACAAGCCTGTGGCCAAAGCTTTTTTGTTCTTCATAGATAAGACATCGCGTTATAAAAATTATAGCTGCCCTGTTGAGGACAGCTAAGAGGAGAGATAACAGGTTAAGCGCAGAATTTCAAAATGCCGAAAGCAGCGCCGATCAGCCCCAGCGGGACCAGCAGCAATAGGCCGCCCGCCACAAACAGGCAGACCAGCAGCACCGGCAGCGCTGCCGCAAACAGCAGCGCGGCAATCACTTTGGCTGCGCACCAGGTCAGGTGCAGTGCCAGCCCGATGGAATGGAAAAACAGCCAGCCAAACAAAAACAATACAAACATGGTAAACAGCACGGAGCTACCTCCTTTTTATCACACACATCGGCAGGCGTTTTGCCTGCTTATTGAATATAACGAGCGGAAAATGCGGATTTGAGCAGACAAATAGAATGTTTTTGAAAAATTTAAGAGGCGGAACTATGAATTTTGATACCCCGCCCCAAGCCTTGACTATTTGCGGCGAGTGGAATAAAATTTTTGAAGATACCCGGCACAAGCGGCAGGCCGCGCCGGACTGCCTGTTTGCCCGCGCGTACCCTGCGCGGCCTGGGGGAGCAGCCCGCCGTGCAGGAAATGTACCCGCAGAAGGTTAAGGCAATACCGCACAATTCCCGCCTTGCGGCTTAAGCACCGCTC
>ULRL01048980.1_pt1 | contig 16455 bp, 13 predicted proteins | sample 1955391 | NCBI WGS metagenome assembly ULRL01 (sample SAMEA4835681, study PRJEB28245) | human gut metagenome | biome: gut microbiome; material: fecal sample | place: Denmark | collected 2008
GTTCTTAATGCTGGACGGCGGCAGGGCGCTGACCGTGGCCAGCCGGTTGATGGTCATGTTGCGCTCCTGACACAGCTGGAGGATACGGTTGCGTACCGCCTCTGTGGTTTTCATGCTGCACCTCCCGGATTTTTCTTTTAGCATATCCGAAAGTGCTTGCAAAAATAGGCTATGCATGCTACTATAGGCTATACATAGACGAATTTGGAGGTGCAAAATGGCGGATTATCAAAAAATGTATTCCCTGCTGTGCCGGGTGGTGGACAGCGTCATTGACCCGCTGGAGCGGATTCCCCTGGCCGCGCCCTACGCCGACGTGCTGCGGGGTGCTCTGGAGGACGCGGAGGAGCTGTACGTCGAAACCTCGTCGGAGGAGGAGTAAGGCCGCAAATTTTCCTTGACGCGGCGGGAAAAACATGGTATCCTCATGCTGTTACAGGCGATGATGGGTGCGGCAGCCCGGAGCCGTGGGAGGAAATGCCCGCCGGACGCCCCGTTACCGGCGCAAGAGTGTGGATATATCCAAATTCAGGTGGAACCACGGACGTTATTTCGTTCGCCCTGAGCTGTTATGGCTCGGGGCGGCTTTTATTTTGCATCCAAAAACATCACATAAAGGAGATTTGACACATGAAAAACACGGAAAAGACCATGGACAAGATCGTGGCCCTGTGCAAAAATCGGGGCTTCATCTTCGCCGGCTCCGAGATTTACGGCGGCCTGGCCAACACCTGGGACTACGGTCCTTTGGGCGTGGAGCTGAAAAATAACGTGAAACGGGCCTGGTGGAAGAAGTTTGTCCAGGAGAATCCCTACAACGTGGGGCAGGATGCCGCCATCCTCATGAACCCCCAGACCTGGGTGGCCAGCGGCCATCTGTCCGGCTTCTCCGATCCTCTGATGGACTGCCGGGAGTGCAAGGAGCGCTTCCGGGCCGACAAGCTCATCGAGGACTGGTGCCAGCAGGAAAAAGTGGAGCTGCCCAAGCCCATCGACGCGTTCTCCCAGCAGGAGATGAAGGATTTCATTGAGGAGCACAACATCCCCTGCCCCTCCTGCGGCAAGCATAATTTCACCGATATCCGCCAGTTCAACCTGATGTTCAAGACGTTCCAGGGCGTCACCGAGGATGCCAAGAACACCGTGTATCTGCGGCCCGAGACGGCCCAGGGCATTTTCACCAACTTCGTCAACACCCAGCGCACCACCCGCCGCAAGCTGCCCTTCGGCGTGTGCCAGATCGGCAAGTCCTTCCGCAACGAAATCACCCCCGGCAACTTCATTTTCCGTGTCCGGGAGTTTGAACAGATGGAGCTGGAGTTCTTCTGCAAGCCCGGAACCGACCTGGAGTGGTTCCAGTATTGGCGGACCTTCTGCCACAACTGGCTGCTGGGCATCGGCCTGAAGGACGAGAACCTGCGCCTGCGGGACCACGATCCCGAGGAGCTGTGCTTCTATTCCAAGGCCACCACGGACTTCGAGTTCCTGTTCCCCTTCGGCTGGGGCGAGCTGTGGGGCGTGGCGGACCGCACCGACTATGACCTGACCCAACATCAGAACACCTCCGGCAAGGACCTGACCTATTTTGACCCCGAGACCAACCAGCGGTACATCCCCTATGTGGTGGAGCCGTCTCTGGGCGTGGAGCGCAGCGTTCTGGCGGTGCTGTGCGACGCCTATGACGAGGAGGTGGTGGGCCAGGATAAAAACGGCAAGGACGACGTTCGCGTGGTGCTGCACCTGCACCCGGCTCTGGCCCCCTATAAGGCTGCCATCCTCCCCCTGAGCAAGAAGCTGTCCGAGCCCGCCATGGAGATCTACAACGATCTGTGCAAGGACTTTATGCTGGACTTCGACGAAACCGGCTCCATCGGCAAGCGCTATCGCCGGGAGGACGAGATCGGCACCCCCTTCTGCATTACCGTGGACTTTGATACCGTAGGCGACGGCGAAAACCCCGGCGACCGGTGCGTCACCGTCCGTGAGCGGGACACCATGGAGCAGGTGCGCATTCCCATCAGTGAGCTGAAGGCGTATCTCACCGAGAATCTGGCGTATTGATTATGAACTTGAAAAAGCAACTGGCCGCAGGCGGCGCCCTGTTGGCTGTCACCGCTGCCGCCTGCCTGAAGCTGGCCCAATGGGCCGGCAGGCAGATCGAAAAGCGGCAGCGGAAAAAGTGATCTGCCGCGCTCTCCGGCCGGCAGAGAAAAATAAGAACGGCTATCCCGCCGTTCTTATTTTTCATTTCCCGGGAGCGAAAAATTTTGCCCCGGGGGCAACAGGGGAATTGACATTTTCTCCCGTAGAGGTTATCATTATAGTGCACGGCACAAGCACAAAAAATAGTTTTTTGTATATACAACAAAACCAAGGAGGCAATCATATGATCTCTATGGAAATGCTCCAGGACGCCCGCCGGGTGCTCTCTCCCGTTATCAATCAGACTCCCGTGCTGCACGCTCCGGGCCTGGTGCCGGACTGCAGCTTCTATCTGAAGGCCGACTGCCTGCAAAAGACCGGCGCCTTCAAGCTGCGGGGCGCATACTATAAGATCGCCACCCTGTCCGACCAGGAGAAGCGCCGGGGCGTCATCGCCTGCTCCGCGGGCAACCATGCCCAGGGCGTGGGCTTTGCCTCCCGGGATATGCACATCCCCGCCACCATCTGCATCCCTGCCGCCGCCCCCATTTCCAAGATCCAGGCCACCCGCAGCTACGGGGCCAATGTGGTGCTGGTGGACGGCGTGTATGACGATGCCTATGCCGAGGCTGTGCGCCTGCGGGATGAGCAGGGGCTGACGTTTATTCATCCCTTTGACGACTATCGGGTCATGGCCGGACAGGGCACCATCGGCCTGGAGATTCTGGAGCAGCTGCCGGATGTGGACGTGATCCTGGTACCCATCGGCGGCGGCGGGCTTATTTCGGGCCTGGCCTATGCCGTGAAGCATCTGAAGCCCTCCTGCCAGGTCATCGGCGTGCAGGCCGCCGGAGCCGCCAGCATGGTGGACTCCCTGGAGGCCGGACACATTCTGACCCTGCCCAGCGTCCACACCATCGCCGACGGCATCCAGGTCAAGACCCCCGGCGACCTGACCTTCGAGATGTGCCGCCAGTATGTGGACAAGGTGGTCACTGTCAGCGAGACGGAAATCGCCGGGGCCATCCTCTCTGTGCTGGAAAAGCAGAAGCTGGTGTCTGAGGGCGCCGGAGCTGTGGGCATCGCCGCAGCCATGTACGGCAAGGTAGACCTGCGGGGCAAGACCGTGTGCGCCCTGCTGTCCGGCGGCAACGTAGACGTGACCATGCTGGAGCGCATCATCACCCGGGGGCTGGCCAAGGCCGGGCGCACCGCCAACTTCGCCACCGTTCTGCCCGACCAGCCCAAAACCCTGGCCACCTTGTTGAACATCGTGTCCGATATGGGCGTCAATGTGCTGGAGGTAAACCACGAGCGGGGCAATCTGAAGGCTCCCGTGGGCTCCTGTGTGGTCCACCTGCTGGTGGAGACCCGGGACGCCGCCCATGTGCAGGAGATGTACGAGGCGCTGCGGGCCCAGGGTTACCCCATTATGGAGCGGTAAATCAAACGTATAAAAAATGGGACGCGGCGTCCCTGCTGATAAGACAGTAAAATTCAAGTTTCTTGGAACAGGCATGATCTCGGTCATGCCTGTTCCGCTTTTAGCAGCTCATCCGTGGGAATGCAGCTCACAAGGTCGTACTCGATAGCCTGTGTACAATGGCAGGCAGACGAAAAGCGAGAAACAAACGGCAGACAGAGAAAAAGCAGCCACAAGTACGATAGCACGGCGGCTATATCGCTCATGGCTGCTTTTCACATTGCGGAGAATTTTTACGCTTCGGAAATCTCACACGGGGGTAGATAGCTCTGTTTCTCATCGCCGGCAATCTGCCAGAAGGGCATATCCTGTACTGCCGTCGCGGCAGCGTTTCCGGCCTTGACTATGCTCTGATGCTTGCCGATGGCCTTAATGTCCTGATACAGCTGCTCCGATACTTCCGGGTCAGCGGAGCTCTTGAACACGAAGTCAATGTCCGAGCGCTTCAAATCGGACACGTTATGGACTACCCACGTCAGGATATAGCTGGAATAGTCGTCGTCTCCGGAGCCAAAGTGACGCAGGAACTGCGTGGACAGGATGGTGCCCACGCCGAACTCGCGGCCCTCCTTCATAATGCGCTTGAGGGCGGGAAAATTCTGCGACATGAAGTTGTCCGCCTCGTCCACCAGAATGAACCGGGTCAACTGGCGGAAATCCCGATCGGCCTGGCTGGACCCGGTGTTCTGCATCTGGGAATAGAACAGTTCCAGCGTAATGGCCACGATGAGATTCTGGATATCGGTATCATAACCGGACAGATCTATCACCACAACGCCGCGAAGCAGGCCGAACAGGGAGGATGTGCGGTCGGGATCGCCCTCCAGCACCTGGAATTGAAACAGCTTGTCCATGGCGGCATACAGCGAGTCGTTTTTCTTGATGGATTCATCGTCGGCATACACCTGATATACCTGTTCAAAGGCTGGCGCGGTGCGGTCCCAGGTGGACGGGTCGGAGGATTCGATGCCGCAGCTCTGATAGGCGCTGACGACGCAGCGCAGCAGCGTGGCGCTCTGCTTAGGCCCCAACCCATAGATCCGGGCGATGATATCCGTAAAGGCATTGGCCGTGTGGATGGGAAGCTGGGGCTTGCGGCGCACGCCCTGCAGTGAGAAGGGGTTGAAGGGCAGATGATACGGCTTGAGCACCCGAGCGCCGGCGGCCTGCACAAAATCAGGCTTTGTCTCGTTATAATCCCCCTTGTAGTCAAAGATCAGGATGCCCAGGGGATGGCCGTCGAAGTTGTTGGGCTGCTGGCGGCAAAGTTGGGTTACCAGAGACTTAGTCAGCTGCGTCTTGCCGGTGCCCATGGTGCCGATGATCCCCATATTGGGATGGAAGATACGCGCCGTATCATTGGGATACCAACACACAGGCGCTCCGTCCCCCAGCGCATGCCCGAACAGGATCCGCATGGTCCGAGGGCAGCCGTCCCAGGCAGGAGGCGTATACACAGGCAGCGCATCCTCTGGGGCAGATTTTTCCTCCGGTGCAGCAGGTCCTGCCGCTGGCGCGGCAGCTTCTTCCTCCGGTGCGGCAGACTCCGTCATTGGCAAATCGGGCTCTGTCCCCAGCGCAGCCGGTTCTGCCGCCGGCACAGGGCACTCCATCTCCAGCGCAGGAGCCTCCGATTCCGGCGCGGCGGGCTTGTCCTGTCCCAACACCTGGGTCAGCAGCGCCCTGCAATGGGGGCAAAAGGCGCTGCTTTCAAAAAAGCGATAGCAGTCGCAGGTGTAATCCGTGACTTCACTGGCGCGAAGCCGAAGCCGGGGATGGTGGACAAAGCCGAAGCTGCACAGGACCTTTCCCTGTACGCAGCGCTGTCCCTCGTCGTTTTGCCCGTCCGACAGAACGATCACGCGGTCAGCCTCCGGCTTCTGCTCAAGAGCGGAGTCTGAGCCGCCGGGAAGGCCGGTCTTCTGCTGGTATACCAGCTCGCCTTCGCCAAAGGCCCGCATGGCCAGGGCGGCGCAGTGGCTGCAAAAGTCGGAGTTGTCGTTATACTCATAGCAGTCGCAGGCGTAATCTGTAATGACGGTCTGGTCTCCCAGCAAGACGGCCCGCAGCCGAGGGTGATGGACAAAGCCAAAGCTGCACAGGACTTTACCCTGTACGTTGGAAACGTGGTCCGTGTGCTCCTGGCGTTGGGTAATGCGGACCTTATCATTCTGGCAATACCGTTTCCCGGCTTGCCGCGTTGTATTGGGCAGCGATTTGTGCATCAATACGCACTCCTCTCGTTGATGAGATAGGGATTTATTGGTTGAGGCAGTTAAGCAAATGCGCTTTGTACTCCGACGCGTCCATATCCTCGGGCTGCTTTTGAACCGGCGTCGTGTTGCCCAAACAGGAGGGTGAGATCACGGGCCTAACTACTTGCTGCACGGGAACGGTCTGTGCGGGTACGGCGGTCTGCCCGTATAGCTCCAGCATGTCCAGAAGAAGGTCCTGAGGCAGCGGGACCTGGACCGATCGGCCCTGCCCCAGGTCAAAGGATACCGCCTCTGACCGCAGCATCAGCAGCAGGGCACGCAGCTCGGCGCAGCTTCGGCCCTCAGTCCGGGCGGTCAACTCCTCCACGGTGATGCCCTCGGGAGAAAGCGTGATGGTCTGCTGAGACGGCGTCGTCCACCGAAGTCCCTCCTCCAGGATCATCCGGCGCTGGCGCGGGCCGGGGTTGGGGCAGCGGCAAAGCATCAGCAGTCCCCGCATAGCGGATGGAATGACGGACTCATCCTCCGTGATGCAGATCACGGCATTCTGTCCCTCCAGGTCGGCTACCTCCCGGGCAACACGGCTCATCAGTATCTGCGCATGGGGATAATGCTCCGGCCGGTCCAGCACGATAACGCCAAATCTGACGTCTTCATCCGGGGTGGAAACCTCCTCAAACAGCTTGCCCATCAGCTCTGCCGACCCAGCGGCGTCCAGGCCCTCCGGAAGCTGATCGGGGGTAAGCCAGAACAGGCTCACCTGGTCGCGTTCAATGTACCGGCTGCGCCACAGCGTGGCCAGCAGCGCACGGGCCAGGGTGTGCTTGCCGTTGCCCGCAGGGCCGGCAAATACCGCGCCCCGAAACGCGGGAAGCCCAAGGGACGACGGGTCCGTCAGGGCGGTCATCCGGGTCAGTGGACGGCGCCAGATAAAGCTGTCGGGCAGCTCGTTCAATGCGGCGTCCTCCTCCGGCGGGATCTCTACCAGTTCCTCCAGCCACTGGAGCATATCCGATTCATTCATGGCGTTCTTCCTCCGGCTGAGCTCACAGAGCATTCATCTGCTTCTCGAACTCATTGAGCTGCCGCTCGATATCGTCCTTGGGCGTGGGCGTATAGGAGGCCAGGGCTTGGTCGAACAGCTGTCTGGTGGTGCGGAAGTCGCCGCTTTTCAGCCGCTCCACAGCCATCTGTCCGTCGGCGCAGCCGTCGGCCACGCTGGTGCGGATGAGCTTCTTCAGCTTTGTGACGATGCGGTTGATGTCGCGCTGGTTATAGCCCTCGGTGGCCTCGGCCATATCGGACCACCGGAAGCCGTCCTCCAGCTGGGTCACGCAGCCCAGCTTGTCCTCGAAGGCCCGGCGGCGGACCTCGTCGTCCGGCAGAGGGATCTGCACCAGCTCCACGCGGTCCAGCATGGCGGCGTCCACGTTGGCAGGATAGTTGGTGGCCCCGATAAAGATAACGGACTTGCGCTCCTTATTGGCCCGCTCCAGATCGTTGTAGGCGGTAAGGAATGTGGTGGTCAGCTGCATGTTGAAGTCGGACAGGTTGGGCAGATTGCGGTTCTGGCACACGCCGTCCACCTCGTCCATGAACAGGATGCACGGGGCGTTGTCCACGGCCTCCTTGAAAGCCCGCTCCACGATCTTGTCCGCCTCGCCGGAAAACTTACTGTGGATGTCTGCGCTGGACAGGGACATGAACTTATATCCCTGCTGCATCAGCTCGTGGGCAAAGGCCTTGATGATAAAGGTTTTGCCGCAGCCGGGAGGTCCATAGAAAAAGAAGGACTGCACCGTGGGAACGCCCATATATTCGTTCAGGGCATCCATGCGGATGTCCCGGACGCAGTCAGACAGCAGGTGCTTGACCTCCTCCATGCCGGATACCTGATCGAAGCCATAACCGGGATCGGGCTTATACCAATGGTCTACAGTCTCCTGGGGAACGTCGGTCTTTTTGGCGGCGGGCCTGGCGGCAGGCTTGGCAGCGGGCGTCTCCTTGACCGGCTCCCTGGGGTTCAGCTCGGCCCAGATCTGGCGCATCTTTGCCTCACAGCGGGACTGATTGTCCACCCAATACTGTGCCTCGGAGCCGGTGGTCATGCTGGCCAGCTGGCCGCAGATCTGGGCGGCCCGCTGGTAGCTGAGTCCCTCCTCCCGGCTGGCTACCCCCGCCCGGGTAATGCGGTGAGACTCCGCCTCATAGATATACGCGCGGTATTCGTTGTTCAGACGGTTGATGTTCTGAATATTCATACTACTCCTCCTGACGCGTGCAGGACTTACCAGTCCTGGCCGGTCTGATCCTGCAGGATCTTCAGGTCCTCGGCTGTGGCCCCGCCGGCAGGCGGCTCAAAATTGATGGGACCCATATCCGACTCCAGCGGCCCTGTGGACCCCACAGGAACCGCCTGCAGGCAATCCGCGATGGATTCCCCCTGGATAATGCGCTCCACAAAGCGCTCATCCACCAGGGCGGCCCGCTCGGAAAAGGCGATGGGCTCCACCGTGTTGTCAAATTGCAGATTCCGGGCCTCCTTCAGGTCCTTCTTGGTCACGGAAACGTTGTGATCCATCCGGTACATCTGGCGCAGGATACCGCCCAGCTTCTTCATAGCGATCTCCATATCCTGGGCCGTGACAATGGAATTTACATCAAACTTGGCCTCCTGCACCGCCAGCTGACCCACCACGGCGTCGCGGATCCGCTCCTTTTCACCGGCGTCGCTCAGGTGCGCCTGGCGGCGGCGCAGGGCATTGATGCGGGAAATGCGGATGGCGTTGTCAAAGGCCCTCTGGCAGTGGTCCAGCTGGCTGGACATCTGGGACACCGTCTTGATCAGGTCGTCGCGCTGGCGGATCTCCTTGAGCACGGACTCAACGTAGATCTGCTCCGGTGTTTTCTTGGAGAATACGTTCTTCATCTCATCCATAAATGACATGGTGCACACTTCCTTTCCTTGTTACAGCACATCGAAGTTCAGCTGGGCGTTTTCATCCTCGGCTGTGTTCTCCTGAACGCTTTCCGCCGTATTGGCCAGCACCTCGTTCAGCTTGGCCTGCTGCGCCAGGCGCTCCTTTTCGGCGGCCTCGTCCCGCTGCCGCTGAAGCTCTTCGCGCTGAAGCCGTTGGCGCTCAGCCTCGATAACAGCCTTGTCCTGCGGTGAAATCTAATTTCCGCGGAGAATGGCAGTCAGGTATGACTGGTCGTCAGCTTGGAGCTCCTGAGCGTCGCTGCTGTTCATGATGGCTTCCATCCGGGAAATGCTGTCGTTCATTTTGGTGTTGATGATCTTTGCCACACTGATGACATGGGCCTGCTCGTCCTCCATTTCCCGGAGGATACCGGCAACCCTCCCCGCCGGCTCCAGGCCGGAGAGATCGGGATTTTTCTTCAGCCTCAGGAGCACAGGCTCCAGCTGCTGCCGGGCGGCGGACAGCTGTGTCCGATCGCTGGCAAACTGATTTTTCAGCATGGCAATGCTCTGCGAATTGATGCGGTTCTCCCGCAGACGAATGCCAAATTCCCGGTCCTCACCATCCAGAATGCCTACATTGCCGATGGCGGCATAGCTTCTTGCAAACCGGGCCTCCCCCTCGGGGGTCTTTGCCATTTCCTTCACCTCTGCGGCAAATGCTTTCTCAGCCTCCCGTTTTTTGTCTATCTCCTGCTGGATGCCAGCAATGCTCCGGTGGAGGCAGTCGATGGTCTCGTTGAGCTGGATGGCGATCTTGTAATTTTCTATGTATTGCTCACGCCGCTTCAGGATCGCGTCCCGCTCCTCTTCCTTATCCTCGGGAATGTTGCTCCACAGACGAGTGGCACCAGTGGCAATGGCCTTCATGGCGCAGTCAGCCTTGTTGGGCAGCCCGTCCTGAACGGCCGTTTTCCACGCCTTGGCTGCATATGCCATGGTCTCCCCAATGCCCTCTACCTTGTCAAAAATGGTGGGCGCGTCCATCAAAGCCTTGACCGCTGCGTCGCGGACTTGGCTCATAGTGCGATAGCTGTCTTCATCGGCCATGCTCTGCAATCTGCCATGGGCAAAGTCGATGCTGCGCAGGATGCTGATGACCTCGGCTCCGGTCTCGCGGTTGCTGGTGGCCGTCTGCCCTGGGGTGACCTCAGATTTTTTCTTTTTGCCCAGGCCCAGGGCGTCCACAAGGGAACTGCCGGTTTTGCGCGGTTTTTCTTTGGGTTTCATGTACAGTGATCCTCTCTTTCTGTGTGGTTGGTCGTTATATGACAGACGAAACGGTGCCCCGTGCGCCAGGCGTCAGGTAAAGTAGGAAAAGCCCTTCAGCAAAGCGTCGGCTTTGTTATGGCCCTGTTCCTTGGCCCGCTCCACTGCACTCTGAAGATCCAGCGGGTCGGTATCGGCCACAGACCAGAACAGCCGATCCTGCTCCCGCAGCAGGCGGCGGCAGTCCTCCAATTTCTCAGGGGGCAGACCCGCCTGCTTCCGCTCCATTTCAAAGTACTCCCGGGAACTGGCGAGGTATGCCCCCAGAGCCTCAAAGTTTGTGTCCTTGCCGGGTGCATACAGTCGCCTTCCGCAGCGAAGCAGGACCCGGACGGTGCGCCGGACGGTGCGGCTGTCGCCGTGGGCGCCGGCGGTGTTGAGCACATCCAAAAAGCGATCGATCCAGCCGATACGCTCCTTTGGCGGAGGACATAGGCGGGGACTGCGCAGCCGCCGCCGCATCAGATACCAGTCGCCCGGGTCCACCGGGCAGATCTGAAACACAGGATCCTCTGTCTGGCTGGAGATGTGGGGCAGCTGAAAGCTCAGCAGCTTGTCCAGGCTGGGCTCCCGCACCGAGATCCAGCACTGGTCCAGCACCTCCTGCGGCAGCGGGCCGAACTTCTTCTCCAGCATCTGCGCGGAAGACAGCGTGTCCGGTGCCGTGCGCCGCAGCATAGCGGCGCATTCGCGCAGCTTCTCCGCTCTATCCCGGCACAGCAGCGCATACATTCCGGCACAAGTGACCGGCTTTGGCAGATCGGAAAACAGGCCCTTGCAGTATGATTTTACGGTGCGCATGTGTACCCATCGCAGCAAAAGCAGGGCGTAAAATTCCAAAGTATCCTCGTCCCAGCTTTCACCCAGCGCAAACCGGACGCACCGCAGCATGGACAGCAGCCGCCCGTAGGTGGGACGGCCAAGCTCAATAAACTGATCGCCCAGCCGCTCTTTCAGCTTCTCAAAAAAGCAGACGTCCTGCTCCCGCTGAAGAAGATCGGCAGCAGCCTGGCAAAGGCTTCGCCCCGTGGGCGAGAGATAGGCCAGGATTCCGTGGGGATTCAAATAAGCGTCCAGGTCGGAGGCTTCCATGTCCATGGGCCCGGTCAGAATAAGAGCGTCCGGGCGCTCCTGCCGCGCCATGCGGTCCAGCAGCCCATCCACGTCCTTTGGCCGGCGGACGGAGGCAAGCCGTGAGAATGCCTGCGCGGAAAATACATAGGCACAGTCTCCAGGTCCGTCATATATCCGGTTCCACAGGCGCAGGAACTCCTTATCGCCCATAACCCGGCGCAGCGGCCGCCCCCGGTACTCCTCCATAACGGAGAAAATGCCGCCGGGGTTATACCCCCGCCAGGTGTCCCGGTCCCGCAGAGTCAATACCGGGCGGCCGGTGTCATCCAGATCCACAAAGTAAATATTCGAATAGCCCCTCTTACGCAGCGTCAGCCACAGCCATTCGGAGAAAGTCAGCTGCAGTGTGCTGTCCTGAAAGTAGCGTTCGCTCCGGTCATGAAACACAAAGTACAGGGGCTTACGGGAAGAAAACAACAAGGGAAACCCCTCCCTTACCCCTGAGCGCCGACCAGCGAGACCGGCTGGGACTCGACCGTTTGAATGCCATTGCGCAGCAGCACACGGACATGCAGCTTTTCGCACAGACGCAGACCGATCTGCTGCAGCCGGGGCTGCTTCAGGTTGGGTACGGACACCGGGATGATCCGGCGCTGGCCGGCCTTTTCCACCACCAGGCGGACGTCGACCCTGTCGCCATCCGGCTGGCGCGCCAATTGACGGTCGCACCAAATATCCGCTCCCTGGACGGCAGAACCGTCCGCGAAGAGCTCGCATCCCTCCCGGTCAGCAGTCAGTGTGTCGCCGTCCGCCTTCCACATAGTGTACATCACGCCAAGACGGATATCGGCCAGGTAATCCTTTCTGTAGCCTGCGGCCATCTCATCAAGTACAGCCTTGTCGCCCAGCACCGTGATCTCCGGAAAATTGCAGTAGGGGCAGTTGGACTGCGGCTGGAAAGAGCCGCCGCATACGATACATGTATTCATAACTTTTCCTCCTTAATCCGTATGGCTGCCGCCGCAAATCTCTTGATAACTGACAATAGCCTGGCGCAGGCCGGAGATGGCGGTTTCCGCCTGCTGGAAGCCCGACTGAAGGACGTCGTCCAGCGCAAAGGGCTTCCGGTCATACATAGGCTCCAGCAGGCCGCTGTCTCCGCGCAGCGCGTCGGCTACGTCCCGCATCTGCTTGAGCCGTTCCGCCACTTCAGCCAGCTGCCGGTCCTGCCGCGACAGCGCGTCGGCCTCCTGCCTGGCCTGGCGATACTCCTGCTCCAGCTGCTGAAGCTGTGCCGTTTTTTGGGCATTTTCCGTCTGCACGGTCTCCAGCTCGGCGGCGGTATCCTTCAGTGCCTCCTCCTTGGCAGCCAGATCCATTTCCTGTTGGGCCAGCTGATTCCTGCACAGAGCCAGACGACTGCGCTGCTGCTCCAGCACATCCTGCAGATCCTTCTTATTTTCCTCCTCCAGCAGACGGGATATCTGGGCGATCTCTCGCTGGAGGCTTTCCGCGTCGGCGCTGGTGCTGGCCAGTCTCTGTGTGATCTCCGTTTTCTGTCTTTGGGCCTCCTGCAGCTGGCCGGTCAGACGACTCAACGTTTCCACAGCTTCTGACTGCTGGTCCTCCGCCTCGTGGATCTGGTCGTTCAGAGACGCGAAACGTCCGATGCAGTCGTTGATCTTGTCTTGAATCTCCCTCAGCCGCGCTTCCAGCTGCGGCTGCTCCACTGTTTGCAGCCGGATCAGCCGCCGCTCCTGCTCCCGGACCTGGTCCTGGAGCTCATTATTTTGCTGCTGCAGCACCTCATTGCTCTGTCGCCGCTGATCCACCTGGCAGCTCTTCTTCCGGTTATCCTCCTCCAGCCGGCTATTCTCCCCTTCCAGCTTCTGTTCTTCCACCGCCAGGTCGCCGGAATGCCTGGCCAGCATCTCGTTCTCGCTGCGCAGGCGCTGGACCTCCGGGTCGAGCTTGGACAGCTGATCCTTCAGCGTCTCATGTCTAAGCTCCAAGGCGCTCTGTTCCTGCTGTAAATTCTGAAGCTGCCTCTGCTTGTCCTCCAGCTCCCGCTGCAAAACGTCATATTTCTCCCGGCTGCTCTCCAGGTCCTCCTGGCACCGGACCAGCTCCGCTTTTTTCGCGGCCATCGTGCCCAACCGTTCCTTCTGCTGGCGGACCTGATCCTCCACCTGTCGAAGCGCCGGTTCGGCGCTGTCGATCTGCTGCTGTAAATCGGTCAGCTGGCTCTGCTGCGCGGCAGTCTGCCGCTGCAAATCTGCCTGGCGGCCCAGCAGCTGCGTTATCTCGGCCTGCCGGGTATTCAGCTGACCGGACAGCCGCTCGATCTCGACCTGTATCTGCCGGGGATCGGTCTGCGACGCCATCCTCAGGCGGCGCTCCAGCCCTTCCTTTTGCTCCGTCAGCCGCTGTATCCGGTGCAGAGCTTCCTGCTGCCGCGATGCGTCCTGCTCCAGCTGGTCCACCTGGGTCTGCAACTGGCGCAGCCTGGTCTCAGTCTGCTGATATGCGCCGGCCTGCTCCTGCAGCGCGGAGAGCTTATTCTGCAGCCGGCCCCAACGGCCCTCGCCGGACAGGGCATCCGCATGGCGGTCAGCGATCTTGGCGGACAAATTGCAGAGCCAGATCAATTTGCTGGTCAGTTCGGACAGGTCCTCCGGCTGACAGTCCTCTATAGCATGGCCGCACTCCCGACGAATATCATCACTCAGATCCTGCACCGTTCCAAGAATATCGTTCAAGGAAAGGGCCGCGGAATGTTCAAACTTGGTGATATCGCTCCGAACTGTCTCCATTCTCATTTTTTCTTCCTCCCGGAATTGTCAATGGTCCGCGCCTCCGCCAGGCCGAACATCTGGCTATAGCTGGCCAACTCAACAGGCGGAAGAGTCAACAGCGGCTTACCGTTCATATCCACGCTGCGCAGCAGCAGGGACACCACCTCGGACTCGTCCATACTGAAGCCGATGTTGTGAAGCGGGATCGGGTAATGGCCGGGGAACCTGGTCCGATAATACTCATCCATCTGTGCGTAGGCCCGGGTGATCCGCTGACACATGGCCGGAAGCAGCGGCAGGATCGTGCCTGCCTGAGGGTTCTCATCGGAGCCGATGAGCAGCTGAGGGATGGTATTCTCGCTGTTCACGAACTTCACCGGCGGCGTATCCGGGCCGCCGACTCGGATCCAGTGCTCCTGACCGGGCTTGAACTCCTGGCGGAACATGATGGCATAGTGCAGCCTGTCATCGGCCTCGGAATAGATACCGATACCGAAGGGCGCGGTGCGCCGGATGGTCATCACGCCGGAAGCCAACAGAGCTGCTCCCTTGGACACGGCGTATTCCCGGTCCTGGCCCAGGCCGTGCTGAAACCGGCGGTCGCCCGTATTGGGGCGGTGGAAAAACCACTCCACCTGCTTCTGCACCAGCAGAAACTTGCCGAACCCTCCCACCAGAACGATATGAAAGGCGTCGGTGTTGGGATTTTTGTAATCGTATCTGTGGGCCCTCATCCAGTCGGCCGTCTCCTGAAGGCACTTGCCCAGCTCAGGCTCCACCACGGCTCTGTACGCGCGCATGAGATGCGCATAGGTGACAGGATATCTTTTTCCCCCATATCGTATGGCGGCAAACGTCTCGTCGTTGTTCAGCAGGTCGGACAGGTCCGCACCGCACTCGTCCACGGTATCCCACAGCTTCCGATAATCCTCTCCCATGCTTCCGGCCTGATCGGGGGTATTCGGAGAGATCTGCTCCATGAGCCTGTCCTCCAGAACATCCACCGCCTTCCGGAATTCGGGGCGGCAGGGAAGGAGCTCCGCCGGATCGCATCCGCCCTCCTCCAGCGCCAGGTGCACGGCATGCTCCATATAGGCGATGCCGGCGTTGCCGGTACGGCCCTGAACGTTTTCTCCGGCGCCGGTGCGGAATAGAACCTTGATCTCCACAGACGCGTCCTGGGGATGCACCTCCGTCAGCGTCAGGTCCAGCGTACCGCCGCCGTAATCCACGATCAGCAGACAGCCGTTAAAATTCGACCCCACCGCGCGGCGGTATTGATAGGCAAAATATGCGCTGGCGGCGGCAGGCTCGCTGACGATGCGGATACGGTCGCGGTCTACGCCAGGAATACGGGAGCAGATGTCCCGCAGGATGGTGCGCCCGTCCAACTGGCCCCGGCGCACGGCGCTCTGGGTGGTCCACACCTCAGGCGCGCAGATCACAAGGTTGTCCACTCCCGGATCGGCATGACTGCTGAGAATCTTATTCACCTGATCGCGCAAAAATGTCTCCGCCACAGCGCTGGGCGTATAGTCGGTGCCAAACCCCCGCTCCTGCAGCAGTTTTTCGTTGCTTTCGGTCAGCAGCATTTTGAACGCAGAAAACGTCCGGGCAGAGGGGTCGTCCAGCTGTATATATTTGCGTGCGGTATAGCCAGTGAGCATTTTCCCGTCGTCATTCAGGCAGGCGATGGAGGGGATGGCCTCCGGCTCACTCATGACCGGCTTGCATAATTCTACATTCTTGTTGACTATGTCATAGGTCGAGAAACTGGAGTAGGTGCTTCCCAGATCCACCCCGAGATTCATGGCTGTGTGTCCTCCTTCTATCTTTTACGGGCGTGCCGCCCGACGCGGACGCCGTTCCGACAATTAAACATTTTTATTGTAACACGGAACCCCGGGAAAGGGAATAGCCCATTCCCTTTTTCTGCAATTTTTTCGCAAAACGCCCGGATTCCGGTGCCTTGTGCAGGGCTCATTTTTTGCGCACAGCGCGGTTATCCCTATTCCAATAATCGACATTTGATGCTATAATATTTTTGTATATCCGCGCCTATTTTCGAAAAATAATACAAATCGGAAAAACGAGGTATTCTTATGAAAATTCTGGCAATTTACTTGGCGGCGATCAATGCGGCAGCCTTTGTGGTCATGGCTGTGGACAAATACCGGGCGCAGCACCAGCAATGGCGTGTGCGGGAGTTTACGCTGATGCTGCTGGCTCTGCTGGGCGGCAGCCTGGGGACGCTGCTGGCCATGTGTGCTTGTCATCACAAAACGCAGCACAAAAAATTCACCATCCTTGTCCCGCTCCTTCTTGTGCTGCAAACCGTTCTGGTGGTAGTCCTGGCCATTGCTTCCAAGCAGTAAACCGGTAAAGGAGAAGATAAACCATGTGGAAATGCCCGGTATGTGATAAAGAGAACAACGCAGAAATGGTTTGCCCCACCTGCGGGTACGACCGGACCTGCGACTACGAACAATACCCCAC
>ULRL01018723.1_pt1 | contig 15848 bp, 13 predicted proteins | sample 1955391 | NCBI WGS metagenome assembly ULRL01 (sample SAMEA4835681, study PRJEB28245) | human gut metagenome | biome: gut microbiome; material: fecal sample | place: Denmark | collected 2008
AAGAACTTTTTTCATTTTATTTTCAAGTTTCTTTCGAAACCTGGTTGCTTATCACTCGCAGCAACAGTTCATTATTTTATCAGAACTCTCTGTTCATGTCAAGCAGTTTTTTATTTTTTGAATTTCTTTTCAGAAATCCGTGTTGCTTTCGTTCGCCGCAACAGTCATAAATTATATCAAGACTATTGGTCGATGTCAAGCGCTTTTTCTTCTTTTTTAAAAAAGAAGTTCCATCGCATTCCCTGCGGTGGAACTTCAGTATAGCATTATCCTTTTTTAATTGTCAATCAGTTTTTGCTTTTTTCTTACTTTTTTACAATCCCGTAACATCAGGATAATCCCGCCAGCCAGTAGGCGAACCGATTCATCTGATAAAGTTTCGTCAGCCATTCATTTTCAACGGTCCACGCCGCGATCTGGCTGCCGACTCTTCCTGTATCGAAGCTGGCGATTACAATATATATAATCCATAAAACTACGATGCTCTCTGTCATGCCGACCACGATTCCCAGTACACTGTTGAGCAGTTTCAGAATCGGCAGGTGCACGATTGCCGAAAGGGACTTGAAAATCAGGTTCACCAGTCTGGCTGCGAGTCCGGTAATCAGCAGCATCAGAACCGACAGTATTATATTGGTAGTGTTTTTTTCTTTCACACTGCTATATAAAAGGATAGCCAGCGAAAGGACGAACAGAGAAATGACCAGAGACAGCAACATCCTGATTTCATCCACCATTCCTTTTTTCATTCCGGCATATCCCCGCCAGAGGGCAAATAAGATCACACAAACCAGCAGTACGTTCATTTTTTCTCCCGTTTATTTCATTTCTATCATATCTATGCTGTTTAAAGTAACCGCAAGAAACCGGTTTCCGCCCAGCGTTTTTAAAAGCTGCGTCTGTTCCGGTATCGGTCCGCTGTATTTTTCTTTTCCGTTCAGGTTATAAATCAGGCACTCTCCTTCATTATATATAATCAGTTCCTGATCCGAAATCAGAACATCCCGGTATTCGATTGCAAACGGCAGCGACAGCACCTGCGTCCCGTTCATATTGTAAATGTCAATCCGATATTTTCCGTTTCCATTCGTACCATTAAAAATAAACGCCACATAATTGCCGCTGCTGCGGACGTCCTGCACCTCCTCCTGCATGAAATTCTGGAAGATATTTTTTGGAATTTCATTCCCTTCATATAACATGAACTGATTATTTCCCACAGAATACGCCGTATGCGTCCCCGCAAACTCTGCCAGCGGGATTACCGTATCCGAATATTCGTAGGAGCTTACCATCGTGTCGGTGTAGTTTTGTCCGACTTCGTCAAAATTGTAAAAGCTGACGATCGATTTCATACTGCCGCTTTCTGCTTTCAGATATGCCACCATCATCAGTTTTCCATTGTCCGACAATGACACGGAAACCGGATAACCCGATTTCTGCATCGTCGTTTTGATTCCGACTGCTTTTTCCCCAGTAGGATTATAGACGTTGATCCAGGTCACATCCCCATCCTCCAGAATCGCCGCCACAACGCCATTCGCTGCCACGGACAGCGATTTCACCGGAAGATTCGTATCAATCTGTTTGGATGTCCCGTCCTGACTGATATCATAAATCAGGTTGCCGTTATAATCCCCAACTGCAACCCAGCCCGACCGCACAGAGACGCACGGCGACTGCATGTCGTAAGTCTGGTTCCACATGGCGTTGCCCTTGTAATCCGTATAGCTGATACCATCCTTACTGTAAGTCAGAAAGCCATTCTGGTAGCTCAGCAGAGTAGAACCGGACACCTGGTTCCTGTCGATTGCGGACACGACCGTGTAGCCGGAGTAGGTTTGATTTTTAAGCAGTGTTACCGCCGTCACCGTCAGCGCTGCGATCACGCCGATTACGCAGCCGGAACGAAGGATCACTTTCAGACGATGCGCCCGGATTTCCCGTTTAAAATCCTTGCTGTCTTTTTTCTCGTTTTTTTCTTTTTTTCGCAGGTATTCCCTGATATCTACCATATGAGATAAGTCCCCATTTCTTTTGCAGCATCTTTGCGAGCATGTTAACTCGTTTGCGCTCATTCCATCACGAGCCCGCGCTGACGCGCTTTACCGCCTGCTATGCAGGCTGCTCGTTCTCTAATGGCGCAAGAAAAACAAATGTCGCCTTCGGCGTCGCTTGTTTTTCTTGTGCGCTCATTCCATCATAACACATTCATTATTTTGAAGGTAGTAAAATATTCTGTCCGGGCTGGATTTGATTCGGGTCTTTTATATTATTCAGACGGCAGATTTCTATCACTTTTTCATCTGTTCCGTAAAATCTCCTGGAAATAGCGATGAGGCTGTCTCCCTTCTGCACCTGATAGCTTTCCGGGCGCGCCAGGGCTTCCTGAACCTGAGGAAAGGAATCGGAGGCTGATGCGGACTGCCGGACTGCCGAGGATTCAGCGTCTGCGTCGGTCGTGACCGCATTCCGGCCATCTGCCATTACGCTATCCGTTGTTACGCTGTCCGTCGTTACGCTGTCCGACATTACGCTGTCTGGCATTACGTTGTCTGTCATTACGTTGTCCGCCGTCCTATTGTCTGTCACTTCGCCATCCATCGCCGTATTGGCCGCACCGGTTTCATCGTCCGCCTGTGTAGCTTCGTCCAAGGCGGCAGACTGCGCCATTTCGTCCGATGAATTCCAGCCAACAGTCTCTTCTACAATCAGTCCGGGAGATATATTTTCCGTCTCATTTTTTGTATTCCGGACAGCTCCTGCCAACAGGGCGGAAACCGCTTTCATATCCGAGTACTGATTGACGGACGTCAGCGCCGTTCCGACCAGAACCAACAAAAGCACCAGGCAGCCAATCCGGCAAAGCTTCGGGAAGAGGGCGCCGGTACTGCCCGAACGGGCCTGATAAGCTGTCCCAAAAGCAGTTTTCCTCGACGCTGCGTTCAGCGTAGGTGCTGCAGCCTTAAGCGCACCCAGCCTTGACAGCACCGTTTTCCTGCTAGACGCTGTATTCGGCGCAGACGCCCTGGAGGCAGTTGCACTCCGCGCTGTATTCGGTGTAGACGCCCCGGAGGCGGTTGTACCACGCGCTGCGTCCGCTGCAGCTTCCGCTTTTCTTTTTTCCCGGCGGGCATTGATCGCTTCCATCACCCGTTCCTCCTCCACAGCTGCAGGGCGGCTCTGCTCCCGTTCAGCAATCATATATGCCTGCATTTCTTCGTTTTGTTCATAAAAAATAAAATAGCCTCCGATCTGGATTTCTTCTCCCCGCACGGTCCAGAACCGGACGGAGGCTTCCTTTTTTTCAATTTTTCCAATCCGCTCCAGCTTCTGAAAATACGGAAAATTTCCGCGCCTGAAGTCCGTTTCTTTTTCCACCCCGTAAATTAAATAATAGCGGATGCCGTCTTTTTCCTCCTGCTGCCCGAATGCCAGACACGTCTCTTTTCCCTGGCATCGTTCCAGAAACGTATGGACATAATCCTCCATGTACAATTTTACATTCGGACTGCCTGTCCCGATCTGCATCACATTTTTGGGTATTTTCAACATTTTACCTCTGCTCCTTTCCATCCGGGCACCCCGTTTTTCCTAATCTTAGCAGACCGTTGCCGCAGATTTTGTCTGTTTATGCGCTCTTTTTTGGCGGTTTGGAGCAGAGTCTCGTTCTGGAACTTTTGCACATATTTATTCTGTCAAACACTTCTGTTCGATATAAAAAGCACAATAAAATACATTGTATTTCCTTCCGGGCTCTTCTAGACTATTTTTTAGTAGATACCAAAATTTCTGCAGAATATATTAAAGGAGTGGTACTGAAAATGAGCAAACTTTCTCTTGCAGGCGAATGGAAACTTCGCGGCGAGTTTATGGACGTAACAGCAGATCGCTGTGCAGAGGTGCTCGTCCACCTCAACGCCATGCCTCCCAAGCCGACAATTCCCGGTTATCTGACCGAAGAAAATATGACCGAGGAGGAACGGGAAATGTATCTGAAAGAACCCGATCCGAAATTTACGGTAAATACCGCCCTCGCCATGCACCCCTATCCTTCCAAAACGGGATATATTCCTATGACTGTACCCGGCGACGTTACAACCGCTCTGATCGATAACGGAGTTATCGAGGAGCCTTTTTTAAAGGACAACACAAAAAAAAGCATCTGGATTAAAGAGCTTTCTTGGTGGCTTGTCAAAGAATTTGATATCACCGAAGAAATGCTTAACGAAGATATTGTCCGCCTGAACATTGAAATGCTCGATTTTAATGCCGATATTTTAGTTAACGGCATTCCCGCCGGACATCAGGAAAATACCTTCTGTGCTTTTTCTGCAGATATCAAACGCTTTTTGCATGTCGGTACCAACCAGATCGTGATCCGTCTGACCTCCGGCATGGAATTAAATTATCCACATGACACCGTTTCCTATTACTGTGCAAGTGACAATGCGATCTGCGACCAGCGTGTATACACGCGTAAGCCACAGTTTACCTATGGCTGGGACTGGTGTCAGCCCGTTCCTACCTGCGGTATCGGACGTTCGATCGAAATCGAAGCGTTCAGCGGTGCACAGGTAATCGCTTCCCGCGTCGATACGCTCAGCCTTTCCGGAAATGATGCAGAAATCGAATTTCATTTTGAAATCGAAAAATCCAACATGGTGCAGAGCGCTGAAACAGAGCTGGAATATGAGCTGTCCATCGACGGCAAGACCGCTTATACCGGCCATCAGACCCTGATGCTTGTCGGCGGCATCAATTTTGCACAGGAACGCGTTGTATTAAAGGATGCAAAGCTCTGGTGGCCGAACGGTTACGGTGCTCAGAACCTTTATACCTTTACCGCACGCTGCACGGCACGCGGCATCACCCATGAAGCAAAACCGAAGAAAATCGGTATCCGCACGCTTTCCATCGACTTTTCCAAGCTGCCGGATGAAAGCCGCAACTTCTTCTTCAAGATCAACGGCACCCGCATTTTCTGCAAAGGCGGCAACTGGGTTCCTACCGATTCCATCTATCTGCGGACACCAGATGAAAATTATAAAAAGCTGGTCAGCGAAGGCGCAGCGGCACACTTTACCATGTTCCGTATGTGGGGCGGCGGCACTTATGAACCGGATTGCTTCTACGATTACTGCTCCGAATACGGTATTTTACTGATGCACGATTTTATGTATGCATGTGCTTTTTATCCCGATCAGAAGGATTCGTTCCTTTACGAAGCAGAACGCGAGGCAGAATATCAGACCAAGCGTCTGGCGCATTATCCCTGTATGGCAGTCTGGACCGGAAATAACGAAATCGCCGAGTCCTACACCGACTGGTTCCCGGGAATGCTTCAGCCCGAACGCTACTGGGGCGATCAGATTTTCAACTACATCCAGCCCCGCGCGGTCCAGCACAATAGCCCGCTGATTCCCTACATGCCGTCCACCCCGTATTTTGGAGAACGTTCCAATACCACTGAAGAGGGAGACGTCCATGCATGGACTTATTTTGGACGCGATTCCAAGACGAGATTCAAATTCTCTTACGAACTGGAAGCTTTTGATCGATTCCCGGCGCGTTTTTCCAGTGAATACGGATTTTTCGGCGCGCAGATGGAAAGTACCGTCCGCCGTTATTTGGACGGGGAAGAGATGTCCTTCAACAATCCGTCCTGGAAGCATCACGGCGAGTTCGAACGCAAGCGTGGGGCCATCGACGGCGTTATCAACCGCCATCTGACTGAATTTTCCACGCTGGACGAACGCGGCTATCTGCTTTACAGCGGTATCATGCAGGGACTTTTATATGCCGAAATGGCAGAGGCGCTCCGCCAGAAATCCTATGGTGCCGGCGATCTGATCTGGATGTACAACGACTGCTGGCCGGAAACCGGTTGGACCATTATCGATTACTATCTGACCAGAAAGGTTTCGTTCTACTTCTTAAAACGCGCTTTTGATACGAAAAAACTGATTATCCGGAAGGCAGACGGCGGCGCGGTTGTAACCGTCATCAACGAAACCCCCGATGAACTCCGGACAACTATCTGCGTCGGCACACAGACCTTTGATGGCGCACACAATAGTGTTCTCCTGACAAAGGATCTGACCGTTGCTCCGCATTCCTGGCAGCAATTCCATGTAGCCGCTGAAGAGCCTGCCGCAGACGGATATTTCGTTGTAAGTGCAGACGGCTTTGAAACAGCTGACAGTCTGCGCGCTTATTACCGCGAATACACCATTCCGGAAAGCGATGCGGTGATCGAATCCGTTGAAAAAGACGGCAGCGATCTGCTCGTAACCGTCCGTGCAAACGTATTTACACCGTTCGCTTATCTGATGACAAGCGACGACAGAGTACATTACAGTGATAACTACTTCAAGCTCTATCCCGGAGAGGCAAAAACGATCCGCGTAGAAAACTGTGACGAGACACCTACACTGTACACAGCTGCGACAATGCACGCGTAAATTTGTATATACCTGTTATGCGCATGCGCAAAAAGATTCACAAAAGGATCTTTCGCGCATGCGTTTCACATTGAGTGAGCATCGTCCTGCGCAATGTTAAAAGAAAGGGGACTTATGTCACATACGATTATTGACCTGCCGTCTGTCAGAGACGACGGCAGGCTTTACCGCGATACCGCTTTGAATTTCGTGGAATCCCTGATTCCGAATCCGTGGAACAGCTGTCACGCGCCCGATCTTTTAGAGCTTGAAAATGGCGATCTGCTTTGCTGCTGGTTTGCAGGCTCCTGTGAGGGAAACGCGGATGTCAGCATTGCTGTGTCGCGTCTGTCAGAGGACAGTTCCCAGTGGGAAACACCGGTAATTGTTTCCGATGATCCAACCCGCAGCGAGCAGAATCCTTCCCTCTTCCTGCATCCAAACGGAGAAATCTGGCTGATGTATACCGCACAGGTTTCCCGTGATCCCAACAATCCAACCTCTGACAATTTACAGGGAACTGCTGAAATCCGCCGGAAAATTTCCCGCGATAACGGGCACACCTGGGAGGCGACCGAGACAATGTTTTCCGCTCCCGGCTCGTTCTGCCGGCAAAAGATTCAGATTCTGTCCAACGGACGTTTTATTTTCAACAATTTCCGATGTGCGATCAACGATTCCTGCATGGGAGACGATTACACCGTCCTGCAGCTTTCAGACGACCAGGGCAAAACCTGGCGCAGCGTCATGATGCCCGGCAGCCGCGGGCGCGTACACGGCAATATCGTGGAGCTTTCTCCCGGAAATCTGATCTGCCTGCTGCGCAGCCGCTCTGCTGACCATATTTACCGTTCGGAATCCCATGATAACGGCGAGACCTGGAGCGTGCCGGAGCCTACTGTGCTGCGCAACAACAACGCAAGCATTACCGCAATCCGTCTTCAAAGCGGCGCAGTCTGCGTTGTATACAATGACGTCGCCTTCAATGACGAGCCCGAGCGCACCGTCTGGCCCGACCAGCGCTGTCCTGTCGTACTCGCCATTTCCGAGGACGGAGGAAAAAGCTGGCCCTGGCGGCGTATCATCGAGCACGGCGAGGGCTTTATCGGTCCGTGGAACGACGTCAACAACCGCCGTTACGAATATCCCTGCCTGATTCAGGGAAAAGATGGCAGGATTCATGTCGCTTATGCGTGGGGCTATCGTAAGCGTATTAAATATCTGTGCATGGATGAAGCATGGATCCGAGGAGAAAAGCTTTGTAAAGGCGTTGGCGGGGACGAGACTCTGACCTGCAAAAGATAAGGGAAGCAAAGACGGCAACATTCTATTGTCATGAATAAAAACCGGCAGACAGCAAAGCTTTGATCGCTTCGCTGCTGCCGGTTTTTCTATGTCCTGCGTGGACAATGTTATACAAACCGATATTCTGTTACGGTGTGATACGGTCTGTCAGGTCCGAATACCGAAGAAGGAAACTGCGGTTTGTTCGGTGTATCCGGATAGAACTGGGTTTCCAGTGCCAGGCCCGCTCTGTAGCCGTAGGTTTTCCCATCCTTTGCGACTTCAAGATCCCTGGAGTTGCCCGAATAGAACTGAACGCCCGGAAGATCTGTATAAACCTCCATTATGCGGGATTTATCAGAGCTCTTGACAACTGCAATTTTACGAACCTGTCCGGTGTAATTGTCCAGAACCCAGTTATGGTCATATCCGCCTGCCATTTTAAGCTGGTCAAAGTCTGCATCGATCCGTTCGCCGATCAGATGCGGCTCTGTGAAGTCCATCGGTGTACCTTCTACGCGTAAAATATCTCCATTCGGAATCGATTCTGCATCGGCCGGAGTATACGCATGAGAAAACAACTGCAGCTCATGGTCGGTAATCGGTCCGGCACCGTGTCCATCCAGATTGAAATAACAATGGTTTGTCAGGTTAAGAATCGTATCTGCATCGCTTACCACATCATAGGTAATGCGCAGTCCGTTCTCCTCCGTCAGCTCATACAGAACCGAAAAGTCCCTGTTTCCGCTAAAGCCAAGTTCCCCATCTTTCATAGACATCGTGAATAAAATGCCGTTTTCTTTTTCTTCGGCATCCCAGATCCGCTTATGCCCACCCAGAGCTCTGTGACTGTGCAGGTTATTGCCATTGTCGTTGACAGACAGCTCGTAGGTTTTTCCTTCGAGGGTGAATTTTGCACCGCCGATCCGGTTCGCATTCGGCGCAACGACTGCACCGTAAAATTTACCGTTTTCCAGATATTGCTCCAACCTGTCATAACCGAGTGCAACGTCTGCAAAATTACCGTTATGATCCGGTGCCCAGATGCGGATGATCAGCGCACCGAAGCTGCTGACCGTCACCTTCATACCATGACTGTTTTCCAGTGTATACAAATACACCTCTCTGCCGTTTACTTTCCCAAATAACTCTTTTTTCATAGGTTCGTCCATCCCTTTCGTCTGTAAATTTTGTCTGTTACAGCTCGGTACGCCCCTCCAGCGCACGAAGCAGTGTTACTTCATCAATGTATTCCAGATCGCCGCCTACCGGTACGCCACTCGCGATTCTCGTCACGCGGATTCCGGTGGGTTTAATCAGCTTGCCGATGTACATCGCCGTCGTCTCACCCTCAAGGCTGGAGTTGGTTGCGATAATGACTTCTTTTACCTCCGGCTCTCTACTCAGGCGCTCCATCAGCTCTTTTAATTTGATATCATGGGGTCCCACGCCCAGCATCGGGGAAATCGCCCCGTGCAGCACATGATAGATTCCTTTGTATTTTCCGGTTTTTTCGTAGGCAGCCAGATCCCGGCTGTTCTCCACAACCATAATCGTCGAATGGTCCCGCTCTGCGTTGGCACAGATCGGGCAAAGCTCGTTATCGGTCAGGGTAAAGCATTCCTTACAATAGCGAACATTCTGACGAGCCTGTATCATCGCATTTGCAATCCTGTTCACCTTTGCTTCCGGAAGCCCGATCAGGTGAAACGCCAGACGCTGCGCAGATTTACTGCCAATTCCGGGAAGCCCCGAAAGCTCGTCAATGAGTTTGTTGATATAGCCGCTGTAAAGATCCATATCAGAACGGGAAGCCTCCGCCGAGTCCGCCTGTCATTTTACCCATCAGCTCCTGGCTCGCTTCGTCCGCCTGCTTCATCGCTTCATTCACAGCCGCAACGATCATATCCTGCAGCATTTCCACATCTTCCGGATCTACTGCTTCTTCGGAAATGGTCAGCTTTACCAGCTCCTTTTTGCCGTTTACGACAGCCTCAACCGCGCCGCCGCCGGATTTTGCAGAGAACTCTTTCACCTCAAGTTCCTTCTGTCCTTCTTCCATCTGACGCTGCATGCGCTGTGCCTGCTTCATCAGGTTATTCATGTTGCCGGGCATACCCATGCCGCCCGGAAAACCGCCTCTCTTTGCCATTTTATTGCATCCTTTCTGTTTGTTACTCTTCTTCTATGTCCATATGAATGACCCTTGTCAGGTCTACATAAGAACTTTCCATTTCCTGTTTGCTGCGCACGCTGCGGACTTCAACCTCGATCTGCTTGCCCGTCAGCTCCGCCAACAGTTGTTCCAGTGCGCCCTTATTTGCCGGTTCTTTGGTAAAATAATCGGACGCCAGCCCGTCTTCCACCACAAGCAACAGCCGATTGTCACCGCCAAGGCTTAAGCGCGCATTTTTGAGATACGACTTCATCGGCTGCTGTGCACTTCCTGCAACCCGTGGCCACTTGGCTACGATTTCTTTGATTTCCTCGGGAACTGCCTTGGGCAGCTCTGCCCTTCTGACCGGCGCTGCTGCCTGCACTGCGGGCTGCCCTGTCGGCGCCGCTGCGATTGCAATCGAGCCGCTTTCGATCTGTTCCACCGTCTGTTCCAGCTTTCGAATCCGTTCCAGAAGTGTATCTTCGTTCGTCTCCATCTCCGGCCTGCACAGCCGAATCAGCGCCATTTCAATCAGGACACGTTTCTGACCCGCATAGCGAATCCTACCGGACAGCTCCGAAAAACACCGGATATCCCGCATGATCGCGTCTACTTCGATCTGCTGCGCTTCTTCTTTCAATCTTGCCAGATTCTCACTGGATATGTCAATCACTTCTTCACAAGAATCCCCGGAAGTTTTCACCAGCAGGAGGTTGCGCAGATACCAGGTAAAATCGGAAACAAACTGGCTCATGTCCCGTCCCTGCAGCACGATCTCTTCCAGCACACCGATACAGCCCGCCACATCCCGCGCAATCACGCAGCGCAACAGTTTGCTGAACACTGACGTATCCACCGCGCCCAGCACGTCCAGCACCATATCGTAAGTCAGCTCGTGTCCGAAATGGAACGCGAGGCACTGATCCAGAAGGCTCCAGGCATCACGCATCGCACCGTCTGCGGATTTGGCAAGGTATTTTAACCCCTTTTCCTCGATCGGCAGCTCTTCGCCCGCCGCGGCAAGGGCTTCCTTCATGCGCTCTTCGATCTGTTCGACCGTCAGGCGTTTGAAATCATAACGCTGACAGCGGGACAAAATCGTAACCGGAATTTTATTGGCTTCCGTCGTCGCCAGAATAAAGATGACGTAGGACGGCGGCTCCTCCAGGGTTTTTAACAGTGCGTTGAACGCTCCCGCAGAAAGCATATGAACCTCGTCGATGATATAAACACGGTATTTTCCTTCCGTCGGGGAATATGCCACTTCATTCACGATTTCACGAATATTATCGACGCCGTTATTAGACGCTGCGTCTATTTCTATCACATTCATGCTTCTGCCTTCTGCAATCGCCTTACAGGATGCGCATTCTCCGCAGGGGCTTCCGTCCACGGGATGCTCGCAGTTGACACTTTTTGCAAAAAGCTTCGCAATACTCGTTTTACCGGTACCTCTTGTACCGCAGAATAAATAGGCATGACCGATACGATCCGACCGGATCTGGTTTTTCAGTGTTGTGACAATCGCATCCTGTCCCTTGACCTCTTCAAAGGTAGTCGGACGGAACCGTCGATACATCGCCGTGTAGGACATGGACGAACCTCCTTATGTTCTCCGCAAAGCAGACGGCGTCACGCAATGTACGCGGCGCCGTTCGTTGTCTTTTAATCTCCGAAGCTGATGCCCATCATCTTCGCCTCTCTTACGATGGATGCGTTGGGATCGAGCATTTTTAACTTACCTGCTACCTCTTCCAGCGGAACCTTGACGATTTCGCGGTGCTTGTAGCCCACCATAAAGCCGTATTCCCCGTCAAGAATCATCCTGCCTGCTTCTGATCCGAGCCGGCTAGCGAATACGCGGTCATAGGCACAGGGGCTTCCGCCTCTCTGGGTATGTCCGGGCACGGTTACTCGAACCTCCATGCCGCTCTTTTCCTGAATCTGCTCTGCGATCTCGTAGGAAACCGAAGGATATTTGTAGTTTTCCAGTTTTTTCTTATATTCTTTTTTCGACAGCTTGGCGTCCTCTTTGGAGATCGCGCCCTCTGCAACTGCCAGAATTGTAAATCTGCTGCCGCGGTTATGGCGTTCGTTGATTTTTTCCACAATCTTGTCGATATCGTAAGGAATTTCCGGGACCAGAATGATGTCCGCGCCGCCCGCGATACCGGCATTTAAGGTCAGCCAGCCAACCTTGTGTCCCATAACTTCTACGATAAATACGCGTCCATGGGATGCCGCCGTCGTATGGATGCAATCCAGCGCGTCTGTTGCAATGTTGACCGCGCTCTGGAAGCCAAAGGTCATATCCGTTCCCCAGAGGTCGTTGTCGATGGTCTTGGGCAGCGTTACAATGTTCAGGCCTTCCTGGCGCAGCAGATTCGCTGTCTTATGTGTGCCGTTGCCGCCAAGGATTACCAGGCAGTCCAGCTGCAGCTTGTAATAGGTCTGTTTCATCGCCGCCACTTTGTCGACACCGTCTGCGCCGGGCTCACGGATCAGCTTGTAAGGAGTACGGCTGCTGCCAAGGATTGTGCCGCCCTTTGTCAGAATACCCGAAAAATCGTCATAGGTCATCAGCCGGAACTTTCCGTAGATCAGTCCCTGATAACCGTCCTGAAAGCCATAGATTTCAACGTCTTCCGTGCTGTTATAAAGCACCTTTGCCACGCCTCTCATCGCTGCATTCAGTGCCTGACAGTCACCGCCGCTGGTCAGCATACCTATTCTCTTCATCCCAAAGTCCTCCTTCTCTGTGCTGCGCCCTCTGCAGCCATCATTTAACTAGAATTATATAATATTTTAAAAATATGTACAAGTGACTGTAAAATTTTCGCTTGCATATTAGAGATTTTTCGGCTAGAATGATGATGTTGTAAAAATATATGGAGAAGTACCCAAGTGGCTGAAGGGTCCGGCTTCGAACACCGGTAGGCTGTAACAGGCGCGAGGGTTCAAATCCCTCCTTCTCCGTACTATGGGGCTGGGTTCGTTTTATGAACCCAGCCCTTTTGCGCACCCTTGCCACCCGGCAGGCATACTCTAATAGCAAATCACCTGCCGCCAAAGCCGATTCTTATGACTTTCTTATGGATAATCCCTGAGGCCGCGTTTCTCGCCCTCTCCCTTTCCCTGGATACATTTGTCGCCGGGCTTTCCTACGGAAGCAGCAAAATCCGTCTTCCTCTGGTCTGCGCTGTCACTGTCAGCCTGGTCTGCTCGGGTGTCCTCTGCCTTTCCATGCTTGCCGGATCCCTCGTCCGTCCATTTCTTTCCCCTATCGCCGCCCGACTGATCTGCTTTTTACTGCTCGTCTGCATGGGCACCCTTCGGATTCTCGATCAAGCGATCAAATCCTTTCTGTGCCGTCACGATGGCTTTTCCAGAAATTTCATGTTCCGTGCCCTGCATTTCCAGTTTTTTCTCTCCGTCTACGCCGATCCCTGTAAGGCGGATGCCGACGCCTCCAAAAGCCTTTCTGTCCCGGAATCCGTCTACCTCGCCCTCGCGATGTCCTTAGACGGTGCTGCAGCAGGCTTCGGTGCAGCCCTCGGGAATCTAAATCCTGTCGCCGTTCTTTTCTTTTCCCTCCTATTCGGATTTACAGCAATACAAGGCGGCTTCCTGCTTGGAAACCGCCTCGCACAAAAAACTCATTTTTCTGTTGACTGGCTCTCCGGAGCCCTGCTGATTCTGCTGGCATTTTTGCGGCTGATCTGAAGCAGAGACTGTGCGTTCTCTTACTTTCCGGATAAATAAACCGCACAGGATGCGCCCGGCAGGATAATTTCGTCTTTACGGATCAGTTCTTTCCCATTCCAGGCAAAAATAACCAGCGTGCCTTCTTTATTGCATGCATTGACGATCAGATCCGTCCCCGGAATCTGCAGAAGATGCCGAGGCCAGTTGCCCGTTGCCCATTCGCCGAGGTAACGCAGTTTTCCGTCTGTCGAAAATGCAGACAACGTATTCGCGCCGCGGTTGCAGACAATCACCGTCTTCTCATCCGCCATGCAGATTGTTCCCGGATAGTTTGTTCCGTCAAATCTGCTCGTCTTTACACACTCGCTACAGCCACCGTTTTCCCAGCGGCGCAGCGTGCCTCCCAGCTCCTGAGCGCTGAGCAGCTTTCCGGATTTTTTCTCCGGCAGCAGCTGACGCGGTCCCTCACCGGTCGGTAAAACCAGCGCTTCCAGTTCTTTTTCCGGCAGTCCGTCTTTTAACTCGTAACGGTAAATCCGGTCACAGCCAAGATCTGCAAGGTACAGAATGTTATCCTGCTCGCTGACCCAGTGCGCGTGCGGGCAGATTTTTTCTGTCTGTGCATCGATCACGCCAGCACCTGGACTGCGATGCCAACGGATTTTTTCGAGATCATAATCCACTGCAAAGAAATCCCCGGTTCCATAGCAGCTCGCATACAATGCCTTTTTCCCGGCATACAGATGGCACAGCTCTCCACCCGGAAGGAAAATCTTTTTGCCGGTCGGGACAGGAATCCCATCTTCCGAAAGGCGGTACTGATAAATGTAAGCGTGTTTTTCTCCGACCAGTTCCGCAACTGTATACAGGAAGCCTCCATGCAGCAGACTAAAGGACGGACTGTCTCCCTGCCGGATTCCGCCGGTTACTTCTGTATGCACTTCCCCGGTTTCCGTATTTTCAAAAAGCTTTACCGCAAGCAGGTCACTGCCCGTTTCTGCGCCGTAACCGCTGCAAAGCAGCCTAATTTCCTGTTCCATGGTTCCTCCGTCAGGTCAGATCCAGATCGGTGTCAAGCCACCAGCGCAGGACATCCTGGATCTTCGCATCCCAGTATTTCCACTGATGGTCGCCGCTGGATTCTTCCAGCTTCATTTCGTAGCCAAGCTCTTTCATATATGCCCATGCTCTCTTGTTTCCCTCGTACAGGAAATCCTCCGTACCGCACCAGCTGTAAAGTCTGGGAATCGGTTTTCCGGAGGTCTTGAGCTTCTTTGCAAGTGCCATCAGATCGTTATCAGAGCCTTCCAGCTGTTCCAGAGAACCATAAATTCCTCTGAACAGAGCTGCATCCCGGCTATCGCCCTCCAAATGTCTTCCAACATCCTCAATAATATCCAGACAGCCGGACAGAGATGCTGCTGCTCCAAATGTCTCACTTGCACCAAGACCGAGCTTCCATGCACCGTAGCCACCCATCGACAGGCCTGCTGCCAGATTGTCTTCTTTTTTATCCGACATCTGCGGGAAAAATTCTCTGCAGATTTTGGGCAGTTCCTCGGAAATATAGGTCCAATAACGCATTCCATAGGTTGTATCTGTATAAAACGCGAGATGTGTGGTGGGCATAACAACTGCAATACCAAGCTGGCTCACATAACGCTCGATAGAGGTTCGGCGCTGCCAGATTGTCTGATCGTCGCTCATTCCGTGCAGAAGATACATGGTTTTTAACTTACCCTCCGCACCTTTTCCCTCCATTCCGATCTGTCCGCTTGTCTGCTGCGGCAGAATCACGTCCGCTGACGTACACATCCCCAGTACATCAGAAAAGAAATCCACATGTAAAAGTGCCATTTTTATCCTCCTCTTTTTGCCCTTTCAGGGTCATTCTCATGCTATCATTATCTTCTTCCCTCCCGCTTTCGTCAAGATAGTTTCGAGAAGCGAATTTTTTAAAAAAAGATTGACAAATTCTGACAATTCCATGTACAATAGAGCACGGATTTCGGAGAATTCCGTATTCCTGCCCAGATAGCTCAGTTGGTAGAGCAGAGGACTGAAAATCCTCGTGTCACTGGTTCGATTCCGGTTCTGGGCATTTTTTATTTGAATTTTAAAAAGGTTTCAACTCTGTACGGAGCTGAAACCTTTTTTGGTGGGTGAAGCATTTTTCTATGGAAAAGGACAACAAATACACCGTCTCGTTTTGCGCATCATTGTCCAAACTTAGTGTAAACTCTTTTTCTATAATCGGC
>ULRL01046505.1_pt1 | contig 15553 bp, 9 predicted proteins | sample 1955391 | NCBI WGS metagenome assembly ULRL01 (sample SAMEA4835681, study PRJEB28245) | human gut metagenome | biome: gut microbiome; material: fecal sample | place: Denmark | collected 2008
TGATAAAAACTCAAAGGGGTGTTATTGCTGAATAGTTACGGTTACTTTCCCCCTTTTCTCCTCATTAATATATGAAACACGATTAGTTGCCGTAGCGGAACGGCACACCCGCAGCGACTGCGGGCTCTACTTACTGGACACAATATATATATGTATCAAATTTATCGGGGCACCCATCGTGGTGCCCCTCTTTGCGTTTTTACCATCCAATCTACCCTTTTCCATTCGATTTTTGAATCAAGAATTTGCAAGTAAAGAAAGTAAATCCGTATGCGGCTATCATTTTTTTAGAATGCGATGGCTGATGTATGGATGAAAGTCAGCAGGAATATGGGGTGGTAAGAATCAGAGTGAGACGGAGTGGAAGTGGCGTGTAACCTATTGATATACAATGGTAAAAAGGAAAGGAAACAAGCAGAAATCACATTATCGAAAATGCTTATAGCTGCATTTGCGCTTTTTAAATGCCGATGATCTGCGGCTTTCGTTATTGTCTATACCTTTGCAATCGAAAATCGCGGATGCCACTTCAGACAGGTATGGCGCTGCGGCAAGGCAGAGGAAATTAGTCAAAATAATAAAGTACAAATGGAAATACTTGAAAAGTTGTTTTACGGATTCCCCGAGTTGTGGGGAGGAGGCGTGGCCCACTCAGTGATGATTCTGGCCCTGGTGATCACGCTCGGCCTGTGCTTGGGCAAGGTTCGGGTGCGCGGAGTATCGCTCGGGCTGGCCTGGGTGTTGTTTATCGGTCTGCTGATGGGCAACCTTCCCATCACCATCGACGAGCATCTGCTCCACTTCCTCAAGGAGTTTGGCTTGATACTCTTCGTCTATTCCATCGGCCTTGAGGTGGGCCCGGGCTTCTTCTCCTCCTTCCGTGGAGGTGGCAAGAGTCTCAATATCCTCAGTATTGTAGTTGTGGCATTGAGTATTGTGACAACCCTCGTGGTCTATTCCTTCTCTGGCACGTCTGCCACGACCCTCGTCGGCATCCTCTCGGGTGCCGTGACCAATACCCCGGGACTGGGTGCGGCACAGCAGGCGTTCAGCGACCTGCGCCACATCGATGCCCCATCCATTGCCACAGGCTATGCCATCGCCTACCCTGTGGGTGTGCTGGGTGTGATCCTCTCATTTGTCATCCTCCGCTATGCCCTGCGCATCGACAGACACCATGAGGAGGACGCTGCCAAAATGGGCGCAGGCCACTTGAAGGAAATGACACTCCACACGTTCTCCGTGCGCCTGACCAACAAAATGGTGGCTGGCGACACGGTGCGCCAGATCCACGAAGTGCTGAAACGCGATTTCATGATCTCGCGCATCATCCACAACGATGGCACTGGCAAGAGCGAGGTGGTCAACGGGTCGACGGTAGTCAACGAGGGCGACCTGCTCCAGGTGGTGGCCCATCCTACGGCCGTGGAGGCCATCGTGGCCCTTGTCGGCGAAAAGGTAGAGGTGGCGCCCGAGACCTTTGGCAAGGATCTGATCACGCGTCGCATCCTTGTGACGAAGCCGGGTGTCAACGGCAAGAGCATCGGCCAGATGGGTATCCGCACGAGCCTTGGCACGAATATCACGCGAGTGAACCGCAACGGTGTGGACCTCATCGCTACCCCGCATCTGAAACTGCAGCTTGGTGATCGTGTGACGGTGGTGGGTACGGAGCTCGCTATTGCCCATACGGAGAAACTCCTTGGCAACCAGATGAAGCGCCTCAATGCGCCCAACCTCATTCCTATTTTCCTTGGCATCATGCTCGGTTGTATCGTGGCCAACATCCCCTTCTTCCTTCCCGGTATCAACGAGAGCCTGCGACTGGGACTCACCGGCGGCCCGCTGGTGGTGGCCATCCTCATCGGTTTCTTCGGACCGAAATATAACCTCGTGACCTATAATACGATCTCGGCCAACCTGATGTTGCGCGAGGTGGGTATCTGCATCTTCCTGGCCTGTGTCGGACTGGGCACGGGAGCGCCCTTTGTACAAACCCTTGCCACGGGTGAGGGCGCACAGTGGATTGCCTATGGTGCCGCCATCACGATGGTGCCTATTCTGGTTGGTGGCTTGATAGGCCGCTACGTCTTCCACATCAACTACTACACGATGCTCGGTGTGCTCGCTGGTGCCCATACCAATCCGGCAGCCTTGGCCTACGTCCGCGAACAGACCTCTGCTGACGCGCCCGCCGTGGGCTACGCCACGGTCTATCCCTTCGCTATGTTCCTGCGCATCGTCACGATTCAGATACTGATCTTTGTATTCGGATAAACGAATGAGAAACGTCAAAACAGAGAACCCTTCAGTGCGCCCCTCGGCAGTAGAAGAGCCGAGGCGGCGGCGCGGAGTGGCCGAAACGGAACTCTGCCACAAGCTCGACCTGCTGCTACGCACAGGAAGCCTGCTCATGGAGAGTGCGGCCGACACCTCGCGCATCCTGCGGACGATGAAGCGCGCGATGGCCTTCCTGGGACTGGACGAGCGCTACATACACCTCTATGTCAACTGGAACGTGCTCATGGTCAACTACAGCGATGAGCTCCACTCGTTTACGAAGTTTCAGCGCTGCGAGCGTCACGGCATCAGCCTGGCCACCATCGCCAAGGTGAGCCGCCTCACCTGGACGGCCATCCGCGAGGACTTCTCGCTCGTGCAGTATGAGAAGTCCCTCGACGACATCCACGATGCGCCACGTGGCTTCACCCCCTGGCAGGTGGCGATAGGTGGCGGCTTTGCCTGCGGTGGCTTCTGCATCCAGTTTGGCTGCGACTGGACCGCATTCTTTTATTGCTCCCTGGCGGCCATCCTGGGTTTCCGCCTGCGGATGTTTCTCCCCACGATGGGTTGCAACAACTACGTCGCCATCGGCATCTCGGCCTTCGTGGCCACGCTGCTGGCTTGGGCGACAGCACTCCTTTCTACTGATCCAGCGATGATGGCGGGCATGCCGTCGTGGATGATCTCCACTACGCCATGGCACCCACTGATGGCGTGCGCGCTATTCATCGTACCTGGCGTGCCACTCATCAACTTTGTGAGCGACATGCTCGACGGCTATATCGAGACCGGATTCATCCGTGCCGTCAATACGTTGCTCATGGTGCTGGCCATGGCCTTCGGCATCGCCTTTGCCATCAAGGTCTGCGGCATCGACAATTTTGCCAAGACGCTCACCATGACGCCCCATCATGAGTATTGGGAGTATGCCATTGCCGCCGCCGTGTCGGCCATGGGATTCTCCACCATCTTCAACATCCCGCGACGCCTGCTGCCCGTCGTGGCCGTGGGTGGTATCATCGCCGTGTGTGTGCGCAACTTTATCAACCTCGGTCCGAGCAATGGCAACCTCGGCCTGGACATGGGACTGACCATCGGCTCGCTGGCGGGAGCCACGACGGTGAGTATCGTTGTCATCAAGGCGCGCCATTGGTTTCATGTGCCCCATCAGTGTATCACCATCCCGAGTGTCATCCCGATGATTCCGGGTGTCCTGATGTATCGCGCCCTCTTCGCTTTCATCGAGATGCACGGTGTCGTCGGTGAAGTCACGGTGGGTATGAACAATGCCATCAAAGCCTCGCTGGCCATCATCTGCATCGCCCTCGGCGTGGCTGTGCCCAATCTCTTTTTCCGCCGTTTCATCGAGGATACACGCAAGCGGAAGTTGCTCGCCATGCTCGTGGAACGAAAAAAGCGCAACGGAGAGTTTGTCACGCCCCATGCCGTGGGAGTGAGACAGGGGGCACATAGAAGGACAAGAAAGGAAAAAAATCATGCCCGCGATACGCACGAATAGAAACTCTTGTAGTATCTTTGCAAACGGATTTAGACCGATAAGAATGGAAATCAGACAATTGAAATATTTCCTCCAGGTGGCCGAAACGCTCAATTTCTCCAAGGCGTCGCGGAAGCTCTACGTCACGCAGAGCACCCTATCGCAGCAGATTTCCCATCTGGAGCAGGAGATAGGAATGCCGCTCTTTGAGCGCAATTCCCACGAGGTGTATCTCACGGAGGCGGGAAAAGAACTGTTGCCCTACGCCCAAAAGACGGTCAATGCGGCCGGGGCTTGTGCGGACCACATGAACGACCTGCGCGAGATGCTGGCTGGAGAACTCAACATCGGAGTGACATTTTCCTTCAGCAACATTATGGCTGAGACGCTTATCGCGTTCATCCATGCCTATCCCCACGTCAGGCTCAACATCGTCTATCGTTCCATGCAGGAACTGATGGACGGACTGAAGAAGCGTGAACTGGACCTTGTATTGGCCTTCAAGCCGCTGAAACGGGACAAAGCGATAGACAGCAGAGCGATCTTCAGCAATCGTCTGGCAGCCATCGTCAATGATCACCACCCGCTGGCAAGGCAGCAGAGCGTCACCCTCGCTGACCTTGAACGCTATGATCTCATTCTGCCCTACAAGGGCTTGCAGGCGCGCAACGCCTTCGAGCACCTGCTGGAGGGGCGTGACAACAACTTCAAAATCATGGTGGAGGTCAACAATGTCAATATCATCTTTGACTTGCTGAGCCGCAGTTCGCTTGTCTCCATCCTCTCGGAATCCACCACGCTCACCCAGCCAGGTATGAAGGCTATCCCTATCGATGCGGAGGGCAACGAGATGGATGGTTGTGTGCACTTGCTGCGCGACTCCTATATGAAGTCGTCGGCCCAGGAGTTTATCCGCATGCTCAGTCAATCGACAGCCCTGCTGGCCAACCTCGCCTTCAAAGATATACTGAGGTAGGCTACCGCAGAAGATGGAGATGCTGTCCATAGCTTTTGCCTTCACGGTCGCCAGCCATTCCTCACACAAGCTTTTTTGTGTTTGATTAGTGTTTTGCAGCATCCCGATGGGGATGCAAAAAGCCACATTCCAACGGGTTTCTCCCTAGCGAATGTGGCTTTGTCTATCGTATAAAGTCTCCACTACCCTGCTATGTGCAACGGTGTGTGGCCTCTTTGCGGACGTTGAAGCGCTTGGTCTTAAAACGTAGCGTGGCGCAGCGGTGTCGTGTATTGGTACGGAAGCCATGCCAACGAGGGGACGTCGCGCAGGAAGAGGAGGGAGGCGTGCTTGCCACGCTCCACACTACCATACTCCGCGGAAAGGCCCATGGCGGCAGCGGAATTGAGGGTGATGGCGTTGAAAGCCTCTTCGGGCGTGAGGCGCATCTTCGTGCAGGCCAGGGACCAGACAAACTTCATGTCGCCCGACGGCGTGGAGCCTGGATTGTAGTCGGAGGCGAGAGCGATGGGCAGGCCAGCGTCGATGAAGCCACGGGCCGGGGCAAACCGCATATTAAGGAAGAAGGACGTACCCGGCAGACCAGTGGGCATGGTGACGGCACCACGGAACTGCTCTATGCCTTCCTCGGGGAGTGCCTCCAAGTGGTCGGCAGAGAGTGCACCATGAGCGATGGCAACACGGGATCCACCCGAGAAGGCCAGCTCGTCGGCATGAATCTTACCCTTCATGCCATATTTCTCGCCAGCTTCGAGGATGCGGTCGGTCTCCTCTGGCGTGAAGAAACCCTCGTCGCAGAATACGTCCACAAAGTCGGCCAGTCCCTCGGCAGCCACACGGGGCATCATCTCGTTGATGACGAGATCGACATATTCTGACTGGCGTCCCTTGTAGGCTCGGCCGACGGCATGGGCACCGAGGAAGGTGGTCACGATGCGGAGTGGCGAATGGGCCTTTACACGCTGGGCGACACGCAGAATTTTCAACTCATCCTCGGTCGTCAGTCCGTAGCCAGACTTGATTTCCACACAGCCCGTGCCCTTCTGCCAGATTTCCTCGGCACGGCGCATGGTCTGCCCGAAGAGGTCCTCCTCGCTCGTCTCGTGGAGACGGTCGGCAGAATTGAGGATGCCACCGCCGCGGGCGGCAATCTCGGCATAGGACAATCCCTGGAGTTTGTCCTCAAACTCCTGCTCACGGCTGCCTGCCCAGACCAGGTGGGTGTGGCTGTCGCAGAAACGCGGCATGACGAAGGCGCCCTTGGTGTCGATGACCTTTGCGCCCTGCGTCAGCTCCGCAGGCACGCTTCCCGTGCCAAAATCCAAGATTTTGTCGTCCTCGACGGCGATCCATGTGTCCGTCATCGTCTCTACGCGGGCCATCTCCTGTCCCGCCTTGCGCAGCTCTCCGTGGGTGATGCCACAGAGTTGGGCGATGTTGGTGTATATCGTTCTCATTGTCTTCATATAATATAAATAATGATGATACCAATAAAAAAAGTGCGGGGGAGAGCAAGCGCGCCCGTCATGGACACCCTTGCCGTCCCCCGCACGGATCTTACTTTTTTATCGTTTTAGTTTCCCTATCGATCATGAGGCCGCGCCTAACGATCGATGGGGATAAAACGTTTAGAATTGATTCTTGGCGATGAAGTCGATGCTCTTGGCGATGAGCGGGTACATCACGCGGTCGATCTCGATGAACGGGACGATCTTGCGGTACTCTGCGTGCAACTTCTCTACCGCGGGCGAGGACTTCAGCGGACGGCGGAAGTCGAGGGCCTGTGCGGCGTTGAAGAGTTCCAAGGCAAGGACGCGCTCCGTATTCTCGGCCACACGATAGAGTTTCGTGGCGGCGTTGGCACCCATGGAGACGTGGTCCTCCTGACCCTGGCAGGTGGGGATGCTATCGGCAGAGTTGGGCATGCAGAGCATCTTGCTCTGGCTGACGATCGAGGCGGCAGCATACTGGGTGATCATGAATCCGCTGTTCACACCCGGCTTGGCCACAAGCATGGAGGGAAGACCGCGCTGCTCGTCACCCAGCTTGTAGATACGGCGCTCGGAGATGCTGCCCAGCTCGTTGAGGGCGATGGCCAGGAAGTCCATCGGAAGGGCGATGGGCTCGCCGTGGAAGTTGCCGGCAGAGATGATCATATCTTCCTCGGGCACCACGGTGGGGTTGTCGGTGGCGGAGTTCATCTCGGTCGTGCAGACCTCCTCTACATAGTGGAGTGTATCCTTGAACGCACCATGCACCTGCGGGATGCAGCGGAAGGAGTAGGGATCCTGCACATGGGTCTTGTGCTGTTTGATCAGCTCAGAACCCTGGAGCAACTCGTAGATATGGTCTGCCGTCTCCATCTGGCCGCGATGGGGGCGCACGGCGTGTACGGGATGGAGGAACGGCTCGATTCTGCCGTCGAAGGCATCGAGGGACATCGTGGCGATGAGGTCGGCCCACTTCGACAGATCCTGTGCCTTCAGAACGCTCCAGGCGAAGAAGGCGAGCATGTTCTGCGTACCGTTGAGCAGGGCGAGACCCTCCTTGGAGGCGAGGTGGATGGGCTTCCATCCCATCTTCTCGTTGAGCTCCTCACCCGTGATGATCTTGCCCTCATACTCTACATGGCCGAGGCCGACGAGCGGCAGACAGAGGTGAGCCAGCGGCACGAGGTCGCCAGAGGCACCCACGCTACCCTGCTGATAGACAACGGGGCACACGCCGTGGTTGAAGAACTCGATGAGACGCTCCACGGTGTCGAGCTTGATGCCGCTGTAGCCGTAGGAGAGCGACTGGATCTTGAAGAAGATCATCAGACGGACCACATCCGTCGGCACGCGGTCGCCCTCGCCACAGGCGTGGCTCATCATGAGGTTGATCTGCAACTGGGACAGCTTGTCCTCGTCGATGCTCACCTTGCAGAGGGAGCCGAAGCCCGTCGTCACACCGTAGATGGGTGCCTCGGCGGTGGCAATCTTCTTGTCCAAATACTCACGGCAGCGGATGATGCGTGCCTTGGCGTCGTCGGAGAGACGCAGCTCATAGCCCTCGCGGATGATGGCGCGGACGGTATCGAGCGTCAGATGCTCTGCGCTGATATAATGGATTTTACGTTCCATTGCTTCTTTTCTTTCTTAAAGTGTTGTCAGGCCCGTGAAGGCCCGATGGGTTGATATTTTGATTTTATCGTTGCTTGAAAACATATCGCGCAACAGGTTGACTGGGAGCCTGTTGCGGCCCCCAGACAATATGTTAGAACGCAGCGTCGATGATGTTGTCGTCGACGAGGTTCGGCATGGTCATACGGAAGTCGGGCGTGCGGTCCATCTCACGCTGGATGGCATCCATGGATCCCTTGTTGCGGGCCCATGCACGGCGGGAGATACCGTTGTTGACATCCCAGAAGAGCATCTCGCGGACGTTGCGGCTGCTCTCCTCGGAGCCATCGACTACCATACCGAAGCCACCGTTGATGACCTCGCCCCAGCCTACACCACCGCCGTTGTGGATGCTCACCCACGTGGCGCCACGGAAGGAGTCGCCGATGACGTTCTGTACGGCCATGTCGGCGCAGAACTGAGAACCATCATAGATATTGGAGGTCTCGCGGAAGGGAGAGTCGGTACCGGAGACGTCGTGGTGGTCACGACCCAGGACGACGGGAGCCTTGAGGCGGCCATCCTTGACGGCCTCGTTGAAGGCCAGCGCAATGCGGGTACGGCCCTCACAGTCGGCATAGAGGATGCGGGCCTGTGAACCGACGACGAGGTGGTTGGGACCTGCCTCGCGGATCCAGTGGATGTTGTCATCGAGCTGATGCTGGATGTCGGGGGTGGCATGGCTGCGCTCGTCCATCATGATCTCCTCGGCAATCTTATCGGTCAGTGCCAGGTCGGCGGGATCGCAAGAGGTGCAGACCCAGCGGAACGGGCCGAAGCCGTAGTCGAAGAACATCGGACCCATGATATCCTGGACGTAGGACGGATAGCGGAAGCCGTGACCGTCGGCAGCCATGATGTCGGCACCGGCACGTGAGCTCTGCAGGAGGAAGGCGTTGCCATAGTCGAAGAAGTACATGCCACGGGCGGTCAGCTTGTTGATGGCAGCCACCTGGCGGCGCAGAGACTCCTCGACACGGGCCTTGAACTCCTTCGGATCATCGGCCATCATGCGCTTGCTCTCCTCCAGGGTGAGACCCACGGGATAGTAGCCACCGGCCCACGGATTGTGGAGAGAGGTCTGGTCGGAACCGAGATTGACCTCGATATCCTCCTCAGCCAAGCGCTCCCAGAGATCGACGACATTGCCAACGTAGGCCATTGACTTCACCGTCTTGGTGCTCACAGCCTCGCGGATGGCGGGAATCAACTCGTCGAGCGAGGTGTGGAGCTCATCGACCCAACCCTGCTCGTGACGCTTCTCGGCAGCGAGCGGATTGATGTCGGCTACGACGCTGACTACTTTGGCGATGTTGCCAGCCTTGGGCTGAGCACCGCTCATGCCACCGAGGCCAGAGGAGACGAAGAGGGGGATGGGGTTCTTGGCACCACGGGCGGGATCGTGCATCACACGACGGGCGGCATTGAGGACCGTGATCGTCGTGCCGTGGACGATGCCCTGCGGGCCGATATACATATAGGAACCAGCCGTCATCTGTCCGTACTGGCTCACGCCGAGGGCGTTCATGCGCTCCCAGTCGTCGGGCTTGGAGTAGTTGGGGATGACCATACCGTTGGTGACGACCACTCTCGGTGCGCGCTTGTGTGACGGGAAGAGGCCGAAGGGATGGCCAGAGTACATCACGAGGGTCTGCTCGTCGGTCATCTCGGAGAGGTACTTCATCGTCAGACGATACTGTGCCCAGTTCTGGAAGATGGCGCCATTGCCTCCATAGATGATCAACTCGTGCGGGTGTTGTGCCACGCGCGGGTCGAGGTTGTTCTGGATCATCAGCATGATGGCTGCGGCCTGCTCCGAACGATGGGGATAGTCGGAGATGTTGCGGGCCTTCATCTCATAGGTGGGACGGTAGCGGTACATATAGATACGACCGTACTGGCGCAGCTCCTCGGCGAACTCGGGGGCGAGCTGTGCGTGAAGCTCCTTCGGGAAATAGCGGAGCGCGTTGCGCAGAGCGAGCTTCTTCTCCTCCGGGGTGAGGATATCCTTACGCTTGGGCGCATGGTTGATGGTGGTGTCGTAGGGCTGCAATGCCGGCAGCTCAGCGGGAATGCCGGCACGGATGTCGGCCTGAAATTCTGCTAAGGTCATTATTTTGTTACTTTTTGTTCAATGGTGAAAGCCCTTTGGCGTCTTTCGGCCAAAGGGCTTCGGTATGGTGTCTTATCCCTCGATCTTCGTATCGACGATGGCGAGGATCTCCTTCTCTTGCTGCTGTGCGTTCTCGGCCATCTCCTTGGCCTCGGCCAAGATGGCGTCGGCAGTGGCACGGTCCTTGAGAGAAGCAGCGTTGATGCGGACGTTGAGCCATGCGCCGAGCACTGCTGAGCGGGCGGCGAGTGCGCCTACTCCTGCGTCGCTGACAGAGGCGGGGTTGCCCTCCTGTGCCATGGCGCGGCAGATGTCGAAGGCGGCATAGGCGGTCTTCATCGTCTCCAGAGGCACCTTCGTGGCATAGAGCGTGGCGTCCTGGATGGCCTGGCTGCGGGCAGCCTTCTCCTCCTCGGTGCCCTTGGGCAGGCCGAAGGCATCCATGATGCGGTTGAAGGCTTCGGTGTCCTCATCGACGAGGTGCAGGGCGCGGCGGACGATATCCTGACCACGGTCTGCCCACTGAGAGAACTCCTCCCAACGCTCGTCCCATCCACGCTTGTGGGCGGAGAGGTTGGCCACCATCGTGCCCAGGGCAGCTCCGAGCGCACCCATGTAGGCGGCGATCGTGCCACCACCCGGTGCTGGACTCTCGCGGGAAGTCTCGTTGGCAAACTCGCTCACCGTGAGATCGACGAGCTTCGCCGTCTTGTCCTCATCCTCCAGGAGATACTCGATGACCTTCTCTCTCGGGTTGAAGGGCTTGAGGTCCTCCAGACCCATGGAGTGGATGGCGATCTTGATGATGTCCTCCTCGGGGATGCCGGTGGAACGCTGCTGCTTGTGCAGGAAATACTCACCAGCCTCGATGAGCACGCGCTTCGGAATGAGACCGACAATCTCCGTACCCGTCACGCGGACGCCACGCTCGGCGGCGGCACGGCAAACCTCGTCGAAGGCCTTGTGGAGCGGGGTGACATTGATGTTGGTCATGTTCATCGAGACCTGTGCGATGCCATACTCGTCGATGAACCATCCGATGGCCTTTGTGGCTTTCAGCGTGCCCGGCTGCATGATGGGTGATCCATTCTCGTAGCGGAGGATCTTGCCCGTGAGGCTACCACCCTCGCGCATGGGGCGTCCCTTCTCGCGCACGTCGAACGCGATGGCGTTGGCGCGACGGGTGGAGGTGGTGTTGAGGTTATAGTTGACGGCAATCAAGAAGTCACGTGCGCCGACAGCGGTGCAGCCCGTGCGTGCCACCTTCTCGTCGAAGGGACGGTTGCCCAAGTCGGGACCATCCTCCGTGCCGAGACGCTCGGCGAGCTTCTCATACTCACCACGGCGGCAGACGGCAAGGTTCTTGCGCTCCTCGGTCTGTGCGGCAGCCTCGTAGAGGTAGCAAGGAATCTCCAACTCGTTGGCGAAACGCTCACCCAACTTGCGGGCCAACTCGGCACACTCCTCCAGCGTGATGCCGGCTACAGGTACGAGCGGGCACACGTCGGTGGCACCGAAGCGGGGGTGTGCGCCATGGTGCTGGCGCATATCGATGAGCTGGCCAGCCTTCTTGACTGCACGGAAAGCAGCCTCACAGACGTCCTCGGGCGAGCCGACAAACGTCACCACGGTGCGGTTGGTGGCCTCACCCGGATCGACATCGAGGAGCTTGACGCCCTTGACAGACTCGACCTCGCGGGTAATCTGGTTAATCACGTCCATGTTGCGGCCCTCGGAAAAGTTGGGGACACACTCTACAATTCTTACATCTTTCATGTTCGTCTTGTTTCAGGAGATTGTTTAAAATATGCGACAAAATTACAGTTTTCTTCCGAAACGACCAAATAAATGAGGGAGAAATGTTAAGGACAAGGCAGCAGGGTGCCGTGACGGGGCAGCAAAGGGACTAAAATGGCGGTGGAAATGATGGAAAACGGGAGGAAGTTCGCGACGGAAAAGACGGGACAAAAGGAAGGAATCGCTGACGAAAGGATGCGCCCGCCAACGGCCTGTGGGGGCTGATGGCGGGCGCAGCTATGGGAAATCATGCCAGGTCGCCGGCTGGGCGAACTGTAGCTGACTATCAGAAGGTGACGTTCATACCGAGGTTCAGACTGGCATTGGAACTGAGGGGGATAAACTCCTTGCTCGTCTTGCCGATGATGTGGTCCATGCCGATGAAGAAGTTGAAGCCCTTCGGATGGGCGTTGATGACCCATCCCATGCTGGCCGTGAAGCTATTGACCGAGAAGCTCATGCCGCCATCGAGCCATGACAGCGGGGCTACGTTGGCACTCAGGCGTGCGTCGGTCCAGCTATACTTGCCATTGATGCGGGTGGAACTGAGGAAGCCGAACTTCAGCTGGCGGTAAGCCGGGAGCGTGTATTCGCATCCGAAATTCATCGTCGCACCGATACCCGTACTGCGGCTACCCTTGTCGCCATCGCTGGAGAGGTTGGCAAAGTCGGCAATCTGGTCGGCATAGCGGTCGCCCTGCGACTCCAGGCTGTTGTCCTTCGGGTTGCCCATGGCGTCCTCTTTCTTGACAGCCACATCATGGAAGCCGTTGAACTCGAAACTCGTCTGTCGATTGACGGCCTGCATGTTGTTGCTCCATCCGATGAAGCCAAGGTCGAGCAGCGCGGCGCTCACCGTCCAGTCGTCGTCGATCTTGTAGGTAGCACCGAAGTCGAAGGCCATACCAAAGCCACCCAGGCCGGCACCATCGACATCCACGTCGTTCACGCGACGGTAGGTGCCCTGCCCATCGACCTTGTACTCTTTCTGCTCCTCCTTATAAGTGAAGCCCTTCATCGACACATTGGCCATCGCTTGTCCCGTCATGGTCCATTTGTCCGGACCGCTGAGGTCGGCACGCAGGTCTTTGATCTCGGCATCGGCACGGGCCACACCGAAAAGCAACTTCATCTTGGCACCGACACGCAGGCGGTCGTCGATCTGGCGTGAGTGGCCCAAAGCGAGCTGCACAAACGACTGGGCATGGGCGTGGATGTCGCCGATGTCATAGCTTTGGTTGCCCGTGTTCTTGGCAAAAGCAAAGAGCTCGTAGGGCAGCGACAGACCTACGTTGGTGCGGGCATCGAGCGAGATGGTGTTGTAGCCGCCCCAGGCCTTGAAGCCCGCAGAGAGCAGCGTGATGTCCACGTCGGCATTGATGCGATTGTTGCCCGAGGCAAAGCCCTTCAGTGCCTCGCCGTCAGCGATATAAGGATTCATGAAGGTGGTCTTCTTCTTGTCGCTGTCGATGCCATAGCGCGGGTTGTCGAAGAGTACGTCGCCGAGTCCGAAATTGCCCTGCGTGCGCACCTGAATGTTGCCGAGAGCGGGTATCGAGACGTAGTTCTGGTCGTTTCCATACGCCGGGTTGAGGTTGTGGCGGAAGGTATATCCGTCGATGAAGTAGCCCGTGTTGAGTCCCTGGGCCATCGCGCCGCAGGACAGTGTGGCCAGTGCGGCGACCGTCATATATTTCTTGCTTCTATTCATGATGTAGTGTTGGGTCTAAAAGTGGTTATCAGTCCTTGTTTACGATGATCTTGCCGACGAGTCGCACCTTGATGTCGCGCGCCTTCAGCGTGTGGTTGTAGGCGTTGATGGTCTGGCCTACGATACTCTTGGCACCCTCCTCGCCCGAGGCCGCCTCGATGCGGAATGTGAGTCCATCAACGAGAGCCACGCTACCCGGATCGCCCTCGGTCAGTCGTATCTTGAGCGGTGTGACGACAGGGGTTTTGCCATCCTCGGAGGCGTTGATGACGTTGGACACCTCTACCTTGATGCGGTTCTCGGGAATCGGCTTGCCATGGACGTCGATGGCGGTGGCTGATACGGTCAGGTAGGCGGGAATCTTGTTCTCCACGTTGGCCGTCAGTTCGATGGCGCTGCCCGCCATGAGGTCGATGTCCTCCAGGTCGTCAGTCCATCCGTCGATGGTGTCGTTATAGACGATGCGCGCGCCCTCGTCGAAGGCCAGCGGTGCCATGATGGAATAGGCAGGCTGGATGGTGTAGCTCTTGCCAAGTTCCATCGTGCCCTCTCGGGAGGCATCGGCACGGGCCTCGGCGGCAAAGCGTACCGTCTTCGGAATGCGACGCATGATGTCGGAGAGCTGGGGAACGGCCACCACCTGGTCGTAGGCGGAGGCATCCACACCCTCAGCATACTTGCAGATGCAGACATGGGTGGAGCCATCCGGACGGATGTAGAACTCGGGGATGCGTACCCTGGCCATTTCCTGACCGTTTGCATCCTCGGCATAGAGTGTGCCGGAGACAAATCCAGCCACGTCGATGTCGCTTTGGATATTGATGTCGATGAGGGGGTTGTAGAGATTGACCGACACCTCGCCGTCGGTCAGGAAGTCGGGCACGGAGCCGATGGTGGTGCGTCCCAGGTCGCGGAGTGAGATCTCGGGATCAAACTTACCCGTGGCCTCATGCACCGTGATGGATCCCATCGACATATTGGCTGAGAGGTAGAGGTCGCCACCGCTCTGGGCATAATCGACCTCGTCGAAAGAGATACCCACATTCAGCACGCCATTGAGGTCCACTTGACCATCCTTGCCATCCTGTCCCGGCGTGAAGCGCAGCTTGTTGTCCGTCGTGGCGGGCTTCTGGAAGTCCAAGGTCTTGACTGCGGCACGGAGCTTGATGTTGGCCGTGCTGCTCACGTTGTGAAATGTCACTACACCCGTGGCCGCATCGTAGTCGGGCTGGGAGGGTGAGCACTGGCGCAGGTCAAGGCGCATATAGGAGGGTACGGTGAGCGTGAGGGTCTTGAAGGTCTTCACCGCACGCTTCAAATCGGCACTGACGGCCACGCTGATCTCCACGTCGGACGACACACTGGCCTCTTTTAATTCGCGGATATCGTTGGAGGCGGCACCGGTGTAGTGGAACTCGGCCAGCTTGCCCTCTGCCGTGACGGGGTTGCTCAGCTTCGTCCTGCGTGCTCCTGCACTCTGGCTCGGCAGCGTGATGTGCAAGCGGAAGTTGTTGTTGACGTTGGCCTTCTCCACCCAGATCTTGTTGATGTAGGGATGGGAGGGCGTGGCCTCGTCGCCGTCTTTGTTGAACATGTAGTCGCCATTGGCCGCTATCTTCACAAAGTCGCTGTTGTTTAGTTTCAGCACGTCGTCGAGAATGATGTTCTCCGTGCTGCTCGTTGGCAGCTCCAGGCCCTCGCCGCCCACGCCGATTGTGGAATCGACGCTGGACAAATCGTAGTCGCTGTCGGTACATCCTGTGCCCAACGCCACGATACTGAGGCCCATCAGGCACCCGATCAGTTTTGAGTTGGTGGTGAGTTTCTTCATAAAATTCGTCGTTATTGGTTCTTATTGTTTTAGTATGGTGTTTCGTGGGGGATCAAGAGGTCGAACGTGTCGTCCTTGCCGTTTAGTGGCTTCGAAACTGGCATACAGCTACAAAGTTAAGATTTTTTTGTATAAGGGACAAATTTTGTAACTATTCAGCAATAGTGTAGGCACGCACCTCCT
>ULRL01048849.1_pt1 | contig 15403 bp, 16 predicted proteins | sample 1955391 | NCBI WGS metagenome assembly ULRL01 (sample SAMEA4835681, study PRJEB28245) | human gut metagenome | biome: gut microbiome; material: fecal sample | place: Denmark | collected 2008
TTCATGCTCCGTATAGTATATGGGACATTTTTTCCCACCGCAGTCATAGTGGCGGAGGATATCCTCCGGTTTCAGTTCATAGACGTCGATCAGCCATCTCAACAGCCTGATCAGGGAGTCGTAGGTTTCCTGAGTGAACTGTCCGTTGTCCGCCTTATAGCAGCATTCGATAGAGATGGAATCCTCGTTACGGGTCTGCACCGCGTAAGCGATCTCATCCAGAGGAACACACTGGATGATCTCCCCGTTATAGCCGATGATGAAATGCGCGCTGGCACTGCGCTCATGATTGTCCTTAAGCTGTTCGAAATAGCTGCGGTTCTGTGCCGCACTGGTGCCGGGGTTGGCAGTATAATGCACGAAAATATTATTCACCTCCGTCAAAGGATCTCCCGGTCTGGAATATTCATTTACCGTGAGGAAATCCTCTGTCCAGTCAGGGTGCGCTGCGTAAGTCTCCGCCGACAGTCCCTGGATTCCGGTCCCAGTGATGTTCTCAATCCCTTTTCCCACCTGCTGCGCCATGTCTATTGCTTCCATCGGTGTGCTGGCTTCCGCGGTACTGGCAGGCACCTTCAGAAGCTTTGTCAACGCGATGATTCCTACCAGAATTCCTGCGCAAAGTATGGAGAGACGGATATATCTGCGGATTCTTGCCCGTCTGCGGCGGCGCTGTCTCTCCGCCCTCGCCAGTCGGTGCCTTGCACGGGTGTTGTAGGTATTGTCTCTGTATACGTTTCCGTCAGATACAGCAGCCGCAGTTTTCTGTTTCTGTTGGCGGATTCTGTTTTCCTGCTGGGGCACTGCACTATGCTGTGGATAAGTTCTTTTCCTTATGCCCTCCTGCGGCATTGCAGGTACGCCGTGTTGTGACCGTTCTGTGCGCCTTCCTATATGTCTGCCCGTATTTTTCCCGGTTTGATAATCCACCAGATACGGATTTCTCCGCATCTGCGTTACATGGATCTCTGCCTGTCTGCCCGAACGATTTTCCTGCGTCATATTGCCAGCCCCTCCAAATGAATTACTTTCTATGGGTTTCAATATAGCGCGGAGTTGTCACATTTTACGTCACATTTTTCTTAAGAAATTATAAATTTCTTCTATAACAGTTCTTGCAGATATGTTTCGATCTCTTTCGCGGTAATTTGATGGGCTTTCACGCCGGGATGCATCCGGCTGCCATGCTTCGAAATCATAGTCTTCCAACGCTCCCAAAGAAGCATTCCTCTCCCCAGTGAGCAATCCACAGACCTGTGTGTAAAACGGAGGAATCTTATTCTCCACATTTCCATCCCATCCGGTGACAATTCCCCAGCCGCTCTGGGATATCACACGATACTCCGCGGATAATGCATCTGCCACCATACTGGGATACGTATTTTCCGCAGAGAAAAAGGCACTGATCCAATCTTCCTCATAGACGGCTCCCACCGTACCTTCCCCGCTGGTAATGCTGTCTCCTACAAATTCCAGCCGGTACTTCGGCTCCGGCAGCTGCAGGAATTCACCGTCTGCATATTGCAATCCCACAATCTGTAACAGATGCCCGGGATCCTGATGCATTGCCTGTACTTCCTTCAGAATCCGTACATGTTTCGGTTTTCCTACCCTCATCCCCCGGAACAGGCACACTTCGTTTTTCCCTTTATTTAATGGAACTCTACTGATCTGCACGCCGTTCAGTTCCACCGCAAGTCACGGTTCATAAGCGTCGTAATCGGCATTTACCTCCACCTGAAGTTCACTTCCGGTATAGATAAATTCTATTCCGCTGCCTGTCCAGAATAAATTCACCACGTCCGTTCCCGTGGTGCGTCCCAACACCCGTACCTGCGGAAAAGCTGCCACACTGACTGTCTTTTTTTGCTCCATCTTTTCTCCCACATCTTCCGCTATATTGTCTTACTTCTCTACATGATCTGTATATATCGAATCATATCACACCGTTTCTCTTCCGTATAGTTTTTCTCACCATCATGATTTACCTGATTTTCTTGCTTATTTTCTTTTTCTATGCTTCGTTGTATTCGCTGTCATGATATGTTACCATGAAAGCAGCCACACAGTCTTTATAAAGGAGCTATCTGTCATGCATTTTGTACAGGCCAAGGGCATTTTATCTCAGAATAATGGAATGAATATTTACCGTGGATGCTCCCACGGCTGTATTTATTGTGACAGCCGCAGCAAATGTTACGGTTTTACACACTCCTTTGAAGATATCGAGGTCAAGGAAAATGCTCCTGAACTGTTGGAACGATCGCTTCGTTCCAAGCGCCACAAGTGTATGATCGGTACAGGCGCCATGTGCGATCCGTATCTTCCCGTTGAAAAAGAGCTTCAATTGACCAAAAAATGTCTGGAACTGATCGATCGGTATGAATATGGTGTCACGGTACTCACAAAATCCAATCTGGTGCTTCGGGATCTCGATCTGCTGCAATCTATCAATAAAAAGACCAAAGCAGTGGTGCAGATGACGTTCACTACTTATGATGAGGAACTGTGCCGGAAGATTGAACCTCATGTATCTACTACGAGAGAGCGTTTTGAAGTGTTGATGAGATGTAAAGAGTTGGGAATACCGACTCTTGTGTGGATGACACCGATTCTTCCTTTTATTAACGATACCAGGGAGAATATAGAAGGCTTGCTTGATTATTGCCTGCAGGCAGGAGTTCAGGGGATCCTGGTGTTCGATGTTGGTGTCACGCTGCGGGAAGGTGACCGGGAATATTTCTATCAGGCGCTGGATCGTGATTTCCCCGGCATCCGAAAAAAATATGTCAGTACTTATGGGAATGCTTATGATATTCCCAGTCCTTATGCAAAAGAGCTTATGACACTGATTCAAAACACCTGCACAGCGAATGGTATACTGTGTTCCCCGAAGGAATGCTTTACTTACCTGCATGAATTTCCGGAGAGATACGTGCAGCAGACGTTGTTTTAAATTGAGAGTTTACGCGAGCAATGAGCCGCATCACGGCATAAGTAAAGACAGCGATTTGTGCGCAAGCGCCCATCGCTGTCCTCACTATGCCTATGCGCGGCTCATTGCTCGCGTAATTTTTCCGCTACTTTTGCATACATGGGCACGGGCACATGGTATCTCTCTCCCATACGGACGACTTCGTACACAAGTCCATCGATCTCGGAATCTTTCCCTTCCATGACATCTCGCTGCATGGAAGTAGTGGCTTCCGGTGCCAGGGAGGACAATATCTTCAGGTTGACTTCCACCATATTACGCTCGAAAGGAACACCCATAGCTTCTGCCAGTGCAGCGATCTCGCGAATCATGGTCTTGAAGGCTTCCCGCTGTTCGCCTTCTCTCTGGAAGTCTGCTGCAGTGGCATGATAATAAAGTCCTGCCGCACCGATGGGCGATACATAGGAGAATTTCTCCAAGGCATCCCTTTGAATATTTTCGGAGAGCATGCCATCGATTCCACTGTCATCAAAATCTTTTTTAATATTTTTCAGAGTATCCAGTATTTCTTCTGAATGTGCCCCTTTAACGGTTACTTTTTGAGAACTCATATTACGGACACCATATACCACCCGTAGAATCCTGCCATGCTGGATCAGTACCCCCGGTTCTTTAATATTGGCAGAAACATAGATGCAGCCGTCCGTCACCAGAAGCTTTGGCAGCTTCTCCTGCAGCTTTGCACCGGTTCCGTAGATGTTTAACACCGGGATCACGATAGTGGAAGGCTTCGCCACGCGCTGAATAAAAGGAATGGTTTCCTCCAGGGAATATCCTTTCACGCAGACCAGTACCACATCCGGCTGCTCATCATAATGCTCCATATCCGTAGCTTTTACCGGGATGGTCTCGGTAGTGCCGTCCCACATTTTCTCCACAGCAAGTCCCTTCTCCTGCATGGCTGCCAGATGTCTGCCTCTGGCGATCAGGGTGACATCCCTGCCGGCCTTTGTCATATAAAATCCTAAAATTCCGCCGGTTCCTCCGGCTCCGATAATTGCGTATTTCATGATGATAACCTTCCCTTTCTGCCGTCCCAAGACAGCCGAACCATACTCCTTCCGGATATTCCGTAAGCTGAAGTTTGTAACTGCAATCGTATCCACTTCACCCTCAAAACAAACTTATTTATTTGCAGGCAATCACAGTGCATTTATGATACCACGACGCAAAAGAAGCCGCCAGTCTCTGTTTTCACATAACTGGCGGCTTCTCCTTGATATCATTTATTCCTTACAGGAACTCTTTTACAGACTTGTAAACGCCCTTGGCATCCAGACCGTACTTCTCTACCAGAGCAGCAGCGGAACCGGACTCGCCGAAGACATCCTGCATACCGACCTTCTTCACAGGTACAGGGTAATGTGCACACAGGCAGTCGCAGACTGCACTTCCCAGTCCGCCGATGACGGAATGTTCTTCCACGGTGACTACCTTGCCGGTCTTCTTCGCGCTGTTAAGGATGATCTCCTCATCGAGAGGTTTGATGGTACAGATATTTACAACCTCTGCGCTGATGCCTTCCTCTTCCAGCATCTTCGCTGCACCCAGAGCAGAATCTACGCAGATACCGGTAGCTACGATGGTGACATCTTTACCTTCACGGACTACTGTTCCCTTACCGATTTCAAAATGATAACCGGGATGATCGTTGATCACGGGGACTGCGGCACGTCCGAAACGGATGTATACAGGTCCTTCATATTCCAGAGCGGCACGGACAGCGGCTCTTGCTTCCACATCATCGGAAGGGCACATTACTACCATGCCGGGGATGGTGCGCATCAGGGCGATATCCTCGTTACACTGATGGGTAGCGCCGTCCTCACCTACGGTGATACCTGCATGGGTAGCACCGATCTTCACATTCAGATGCGGGTAGCCGATGGAGTTACGTACCTGCTCGAATGCACGTCCTGCTGCAAACATTGCAAATGAGCTTACGAAGGGAATCTTACCTACCAGGGACAGTCCTGCTGCCACACCCATCATATTTTCCTCTGCAATACCACAATCGATATGACGGTCGGGATATGCCTTACGGAAAATTCCGGTCTTGGTAGCTGCTGCCAGGTCGGCATCCAATACTACCAGATTGGGGAATTCTTCTGCCAGTTCCTTCAGGGAGTTACCATAGCTTTCTCTGGTTGCGATCTTTTTCACGGTATTCTCTGCCATTACTGCTCACCTGCTTTCTCTAATTCTTTTTCGATCTTATCAAGGTCTGCCATTGCCACTGCGTACTCCTCATCGTTGGGAGCCTTACCGTGCCAGTCCACGTTGTTCTCCATGAAGGAGACGCCCTTACCCTTCAGGCTGTGGAATACGATACAGGTGGGCATGCCCTTGGTCTCTCTTGCTTCCTTAAATGCTGCACGGATCGCATCAAAATCATGTGCATCTGCATTGATCACATGGAAATTGAATGCCTCGAACTTTTTATCAATAGGATAAGGAGAACATACCTGATCGATGGGGCCATCGATCTGCAGGTTGTTGTTATCTACCATAACACAGAGGTTGTCCAGCTTACGGAAGCCTGCGAACATAGCAGCCTCCCATACCTGTCCTTCCTCGATCTCACCGTCACCCAGCAGTGTGTATACACGGAAATCACGTTTGTCCATCTTCGCGCCCAGTGCCATGCCGACTGCTGCGGAAATACCCTGTCCCAGAGATCCGGAAGACATATCCACGCCGGGGATATGGATGCAGGGATGACCCTGCAGGTAGGAACCTAAGTGACGCAGAGTAGGCAGATCCTCTACCGGGAAATATCCTCTGTGAGCCAGTGCGGAATAGAGTCCGGGAGCTGTATGACCCTTGGACAGCACGAATCTGTCGCGCTCCTCCATATCGGGATTCTTCGGATCAATATTCATCTCCTCGAAATATAAAAATGTAAAAATATCTGCGGCTGACAGGGATCCGCCGGGATGTCCTGCTTTCGCACTATGAACTGCGGTCACAATGCCCTTGCGGACATCATTGGCACGCTTTTGCAGTTCTAAATTCTTCATTGTTTCCTCCATTCCGCCATATTGGCTTATCTGTTGCAATTTACGTTGTTATACTAGCATACTTCCCGATGCTAGTCTAGTAAAAGAATTGCGATTCTACTCAAACAACTTTGCCCTGCCATTCATAAATTTTCTCACTTCGCTCGAAAATTTATTTCATGGAGGGGCGCTTCGCTAATAGAATTTGTCATATAGTGCTTAGTACGCAAGCGTCCACGCACTATAAGCCAAATTCTATTTCAAAGTTGTTTGACCATAGTATGCATTCTTTCCATGCTTGCGATTATAGTGCTTATCCTGCAGCTCCTGCGGTGCCGGCTGGATCCCGGGGTTGATCATCTCGGCGCGGTATGCCATTTTTGCCACCTCTTCCAGTACTACCGCATTGTGGACAGCCTCTTTGGCATCCTTGCCCCAGGCAAAAGGCCCATGGTTCTTGCACAGAACGGCAGGCACTGCTTTCGGATCCTTACCCAGACGTTTGAACTCGTTAACGATCAGGTGTCCGGTATTTTCCTCGTAAGCGTCCTCGATTTCTTCCTTTGTCAGGCAGCGCACGCAGGGAACCGGGCCATAGATATAATCTGCATGGGTGGTTCCGTAGCAGGGAATGTCTCTTCCCGCCTGCGCCCAGCTGGTGGCATAGGAAGAATGGGTATGTACGATACCGCCGATCTCCGGGAATGCCTTGTACAACTCCAGATGGGTAGCAGTGTCGGAAGAGGGATTTAAGTTTCCCTCTACCTTACTGCCGTTCAGATCCATGACTACCATCATCTCCGGTGTCAGCTTGTCGTAATCCACGCCGCTGGGTTTGATGACGAACAATCCGCTCTCTCTGTCAATGGCGCTGACATTTCCCCAGGTAAAAGTCACCAGACCATACCGGGGCAGATCCATATTTGCTTCATATACTTTCTGTTTTAATTCTTCTAACATGTCCTAAACCTCATTTCTTTCTAAAACCCGCAAGTTTTCCGACACCTATATGTCGTGCACTTATGTGCCGTGCCCTCAGGTATCATACACTTATGTGCTCTCATGCACCGCACACCAACCTACATACGGTATCCTTCCGTGCACTATGCAGACATATTTTGCGTCTGAAAAATTATTTTGCGGCAACCGCTGCCTTCTCTGCGGGAAGGAGCTTTTTATACTCTTCCAGGAAAGCCTCAAATCCCTTCACATCCTCTGGCTCCGGTTTCAATGTGGTTCCGGTCTGTCCCGCGAAGATTTTGTCATTCAAATAAGAAGAAAGGGGCTCGCCGTCTTTTTTCTCCTTCATGAAAGCTGCCAGAATGGCAATGCCCCAGGCACCACCTTCGCTTGCCGTATCCATAACGGTGATCGGTGCGTTCATGCCTGCTGCCATGACACGCTGTCCCACCACGGGAGTCTTGAAAAAGCCGCCGTGTCCCATCAAGGAATCCACTGCCACATGCTCCTCTTTTAACAGAATATCCATACCGATCTTCAACGTAGCAACTGCGCTGTACAAGTGGGAGCGCATGAAATTTGCCAGTGAAAAGTCTGCATCGGGAGTTCTTACTACCATAGGGCGGCCGGCATCCAGACCGGTGATGGGTTCTCCGGAAAAATAGTTATATGCCGTTACGCCGCCGCAATCCGCAGCACCTTCCAGGGCCTTGCGGTACAGCACACCATACAGCTCGTTCTTGTCTACTTTCACGCCAAAGCTCTCTACACACTCGCCGAAGAGGTTCACCCAGGCATTCAGATCTGAGGTACAGTTATTGCAGTGTACCATTGCCACGGGCATACCGTCGGGAGTAGTGACCATATCGATCTCTTCGTGTACTTTTTCCATCGCCTTTTCCAGTACGATCATGGCAAAAATAGAGGTTCCGGCAGAGACATTACCGGTGCGGACAGCCACGCTGTTGGTAGCTACCATTCCGGTTCCCGCATCACCCTCGGGAGGACACATGGGTGCACCGGGCTGTAAGGTTCCGGTGGGATCCAGTAATCTGGCACCCTCTGCGGTCAGAACACCGGCAGGTTCTCCGGCTACCAGTACCTTGGGCAGAATATCGCGGATCTTCCAGTCAAAATTGTGTAATCCATCGAACTGGTCTAACATCTTCTGATCAAAGTCCATAATGGTGGAATCAATAGGGAACATGCCTGCTGCCTCACCGATGCCCAGTACTTTTTCACCGGACAGCTTCCAGTGAATGTAGCCTGCCAGGGTGGTGAAAAATGCGATATCCTTTACATGCTCTTCTCCGCTTAAGATTGCCTGATACAAATGGGCAATGCTCCATCTCTGGGGGATATTGAAGTGAAATACCGGAATCAACTTCTTGCAGGCTTCTTCCGTCATCGTATTTCTCCAGGTACGAAAAGGTACCAGAAGTTCACCCTCTGCATTAAAAGGCATATAGCCGTGCATCATTCCGCTGAATCCCAATGCCCCCAGGGTGGTCAGCTTCTCACCGTATTTTGCCTCCACATCGTCTGCCAGGCTCTTATAACAGCCCTGCAGTCCTTTCCAGATGTCCTCCAGGCTATAGGTCCAAATATTGTTCTCCAGTCGGTTCTCCCAGTCGTAAGTTCCCATGGCAATGGGGGTGTGGCTAACATCTACCAGTACCGCTTTGATCCTGGTGGAACCGAATTCAATACCCAGAACCGCCTTTCCTGCTTTGATGGCTTCTTTTGCTGTTTCGTTCATTTAATTTTCTCCTTATGCTTTTATATCGTTTCTGCTTCCTTTTTCCTTCATTATCTCTTACACTCTGCTATCTTTTGACCCAGGTTTTTCAGAATACTTTTGACCCTGGTATCAATTAATTTCAGTATAATAAGACAATGCTTCAAAGTCCATACATCTTTTGTCTTTCGTAGATACATTTTCATGGTTGTATAGTGCACAACTCCGTTTTCTAAATCACTTATCCGTAGGATGTCAGGGTGCCCTGTGCACCGGGTAAGTCTATCCTGGATGCTGTTCACATATACTTTTACCAACACTCTCTGTCATCAGGTAACTATCGTGCGAAAACGTCCTTCCCTTTCCTTCCCCCAACTGCTTCTGTGTATCTGCCTCCTTTGCGGCCTCACCGGCGCTATGGCTCTTTTGTCCCGTTGTACTTCCGCAGACAGGCGCTTTGAACAATTCACCTCTCAGGTTTTCCGGGAGGAAATGACTGCCAGCACCCTGAACATGCACTACACCATTGCGGATCCCGCCGCCTTTGGGATCACGGATTACGAGCCTGTCCTTCCCCTCTATACCTCTGGTCAGTCGGATGCGAGTGAGGAACGCTGTTCTGCGCTCCTTAGGCAGCTAAGTTGTATTGCTTACGATAAGCTCTCACCGGAGAATGCTTTCACCTATACACTCATTCAGCGATCCTTGGAAAATGACCTGGCGTTGGCGCAGTTCCCCTATTACAAGGAACCGCTGTCCCCGTCTTCGGGAATGCAGTCCCAGCTCCCCATCCTGCTGGCAGAATACACCTTCCGCACCGGGCGGGATGTGACAGACTACCTGGCGCTCTTAGACCAGGTGGACGATTATTTTGCCTCCCTGCTCCTCTATGAGCAGGAAAAAGCTGCCGCAGGCTTCCTCATGCCGGATGTTTCCCTGGAAAAAGTCCGAAAACAATGTGACACCATCGTCACCATACAAGAACTGACGCAGGGAACCCACTTTTTGCAGACTACCTTTGAAGACCGGCTGGTGGAATTGCAGGCACAGGGCATATTATCAGCTGAAGCTGCCTCTTCTTTTCTTAAGGAAAATGACCGGCTGCTCACCACGGTAGTACAGCCTGCCTACGACACACTATCCGAAGGACTGTACTCTCTGGAGACTTCCGGCTCTGCCAGTCAGGTGTCTTCTATCTCTCAGGCGTCTCCCGGCGAGATCATAGATACATCCGGCGCCCTGCCAAAAGGTCTCGCCCTGCTGCCGGACGGGAAGACTTACTATCACCACCTGCTTTTCGCCGAGACCGGTTCCTCCCGTTCGGAAAAAGAACTGGTGCAGATGCTTCTGGCGCAATTTCAGGAGGAACAGTCTGCCATCCGCAGCCTGGCACAACAGTCCCCTTCTCTGCTTTCCATGCTTTCCGAAGGGATCACGGAAGATTTTCCCATCACGGAACCGGAAGAAATGCTTTCCGATCTACAATCACACATGATAAATGACTTTCCTGTCAGTAATCCCACTCCCTCCTTTACTGTCAAGGATGTCGTTCCCAGTCTGGAGCCTTACAGTGCGCCGGCTTTTTACCTGACGACTCCCCTGGGCGATTCCGACAATAATGTCATCTATATAAACCGCCGCAATTCTCCCATGGGGCTGGAGCTCTATACGACCCTGGCACACGAAGGTTTTCCCGGTCATCTCTATCAGACCGTGTACAGTAACCGTGCCTTTTTAGATAAAAACACGGATCCTGCGAGAAAGCTTGTCTGGTACGGCGGATATCTGGAGGGCTGGGCGTTGTATGTGGAATTTATTTCCTATGATTATGCGGCAGATCTGCTCGAACAGTCCGGACAGTCGGATGCCGCACAGGCCGCTCTCCTGGAAAAACATACCCGGAGCCTTCAGCTGTGCATGTATACTTTGTTAGACCTTCTGATCCACGGGGAAGGTGCCGGATACGATCAGACTGCCACATTCCTTGGAAAGTTTGGCATTGATTCCCCGGAAGTCTGCAAAGCGATCTACACTTATATTGCGGAGGAGCCCTGCAATTATCCGAAGTATTATGTGGGCTATCTGGAGATTTTAAAGCTACAGGAAACTGCCCGGTCCCATTGGGGTGACGGGTATTGTGACCTTCGCTTTCACACATTTTATCTGGAAAATGGTTGCTGTGATTTTTCCTTGCTGGAGGAGCTACTGTAAAATAGAGCAGCCTTGTAAAACAACACAAGACCATAACTTGACAAAGCCCCCCTCCTTTTCTATACTTGCAAAAGGAGAGAGGCTTTTCGCTTCCTATATTCCGCTTCCGATAACAGAAAGGCATACAATTCCCATGGAACAACTATTATTCAGCTTGAATGCAACGATCCCCGTATTCCTGGTCATGGTGATCGGTTATGTTTTACAGCAGCTGCATGTTACCAACGACTCTTTTGTCAAAACCCTGAATTCATTCAATTATAAAATCACCCTGCCCGTACTTTTGTTCAAGGACATGTCCACTGCAGATTTTTACAGTGTATGGGATACCGGTTACGTGCTGTTCTGCTTCTTCGTGACCCTATTCTGCATCATCATCACCTGGGTCGTGGCAGGCATTTTTTATAAGAACAAATCCCGCCTGGGAGAGCTTGTCCAGGCAAGCTACCGCAGCAGTGCCGCTGTCCTGGGTATCGCCTTTATACAGAACATCTACGGAAACTCCGGCATGGCTCCCCTGATGATCGTGGGTACGGTTCCCCTGTACAATATCGCTGCCGTACTGATCCTGTCCTTCACCGGACCGGATGCGAAGGGCTTCGATAAAGAATCCCTGCTGAAATCCTTAAAAGGGATCATCACGAATCCGATCATTATCAGTATCGCCCTGGGCATGCTGTCCAGCGCCTGCCGGATCCATTATCCCGTGATCATTTCCAAGACCATCAGCAATGTTGCCGTACTGGCTACCCCTCTGGCCCTGATCGGCCTCGGTGCCGGATTCGAGGGTAAAAAAGCCTTGAAGCTTTTAGCCCCCACCGGAGTAGCAACCGTGTTAAAGCTGGTAGTATGGCCTGCACTGTTTCTGCCGCTTGCCGTCCATTTTGGCTTTACCGGAGAAAAACTGGTGGCAATCCTTATTATGTTAGGCTCCCCCACCACCGTAAGCTGTTATATTATGGCGAAAAACATGAACCACGAAGGAACTTTGACTTCCAGCGTGGTTGTTGCCACCACGTTTTTAAGTTCCATCACTCTGACGGTATTTTTGTTCATTTTGCGGAGTCTGCAATTGATTTAGTTACATGATGCCCACGAATTGTTCCGTACTGCGCACTCTCACAATTCTACCCAATATTCGCATATTGCGGGATTATCATCACATTTTCCCCGCAAGAAAAATGCTTGCCACTGTTCCCGCTAACGTTGCCAGCAGTGCCCCCGGCAGCGTGTAGCGGGTTTTCGTTACCTTTGCCGCCAGAAAATACACACTCATGGTATAAAAAATCGTCTCGGTACAGCTCATAAGGATCGAGGTCAGCATCCCGGCATAAGAATCCGGTCCGCAGGTCTTGAAAATATCCAGCACCAGCCCGGTAGCCGCGGAGGAAGAGAACATTTTTACAATAAGTAACGGGATCAGCTGCGTCGGAAGTCCCACTGCCTGCGTCGCCGGTCCGATCAATTTCCCCAACAAATCAAAAAATCCGGAGGACCGAAGGATTCCCACTGCCATCATCAGTCCTACCAGTGTCGGAAGAATCTCCACCACAATACGCAGCCCCTCTTTTGCCCCCTTCAAAAAAGTCTCGTATACTTTCACCCCCGAGACCATTCCGTAGCCCACGATCCAGAAGATCACCATGGGGATCATAATATCTGACATGTGTGTCAATACGTTTATCATGATCCTCACCTATCCTTCCATTTACAATAAATGACGGAAATGATAGTACTGAAAAGTGTAGCCACCAGTGCCGGAGCAATGATCACCGCCGGGTTGGCACTGCCGTACCTGCTGCGGTAGGCGATCATGTTGACCGGGATCAGTTGTAAGGACGAAATATTCAGGATCAGAAACGTACACATTTCATTGCTGGCAACTGACACATTCGTTCCGTACCGTCCGCTCTCCAGTCGTTCTCCGGTTCCGGGCCGTGACTGCCTGTTCACAGACTGCATTCCCTGCTGCTCTATCTGCCGCTGTTCTCTCCTCTGCTCCTCCAGCTTCGCCAGCTGTTCCATGGCTTTCAGTCCCGCCGGGGTACACGCCCAGCCAAGCCCCAGCACATTGGCGATCAGATTCGTGGCTATGTATTCCCCCGCCGGATGATCCTCCGGAAGTCTTGGAAACATGAATTTCAAAAAAGGCCGGATCCCCTTTGTCATCTTCGTGATCATGCCGGATTCCTGCGCGATCTCCATCAGTCCCATCCACAGTGCCATGACCCCTGCCATGGTGATGCAGAGGCTCACCGCCTCTCCGGCACTGTCAAGCGCCCCTCCTGTCAATGCACTCATCTGCCCGGTACAGACTCCGTAGATCACACCTAACAGGATCATTCCTGCCCAGATATAGTTAAGCATCTTCTCCAAACCGCCTGCTATTCCTTCGTTTCACTATATGCGAATGTCGGGATGTCCTATGAAAATACGAATCGTGCCTTCGGTCATGTCCTACCATGCCTGCATTTCCATCCGGAATTTCTTCCCGGCATACAAATATAAGCCTTTCGGTAATATTTTTTCCGAAAGGCTTATCTGGTTCATTCTCTCAAATTCTTTTACAGAGTTCCCTGTGTGAACAGGCTTCTCACATGTGCCACTTCTTCCGCAGTGGCTTTCTCTGCCGGCACATAATAAGATTTCTCTCTGGCGATCTGATACAGCTCCTCCTGGGACTGCTCACAGGCGGTACGGAACTGCTTCAGTGTCTGTTTTAATTCCTTGTTCTCTGACTGAGCGATCATTCCCGCATAGCGGGTCAGTTCACCGTTGATCCCGGCCAGAGTATCTGCTACCATTGTCTTTTCCTGCATTCTGCTGCCTCCTTACTGCAAAAACTTCATAAGCTGCTGTTTGTTCTCCATAGCGCTGCGGGCACCCTTTTCAAAAAACTGTTTTACCTTCGGGTCCTCCACTTCCTTGGCATACTCCTGCATTTTGCAGTGGGTCGTGTCAAAGCCGCCGATCAGATGGCGCAGATTCTGCAGATCTAATTCTGAAATATCACTCATGCTGTTAACCTCCTTTTGATTCCTTCTGTTCTATGCGAGGTTAGTATGTGCAGGATATTTTTTTCTATACTAGATAAAGTTTGCAAAAATAGATACGGAAATCACAGTCAAAATACCGCAGACCACGATGGACAGGCTGCTCATGGCGCCTTCGATCTCGCCCAGTTCCATAGCTTTCGCGGTTCCCAGGGCATGAGCGCTGGTGCCGATGGCAAGACCTTTGGCAATGGGATCCTCAATCTTGCACAGGCGGCAGATCGTCTCTGCCAGAATGTTGCCAAGGATACCTGTGACAATGATCACTACTACCGTAATGGTCACAATACCGCCCATTTTTTCGGAAATCCCCATACCGATAGCCGTGGTAATGGACTTCGGCAGAAGCGTTACATACTGCTCATGATTCAGACCAAACATCAGACTTAAAGCAAAAACGCTCACCATGGCAGTCAGAACGCCGGCGATGATTCCGCCGAAAATGGCCTTGGGATAAGTCTTTAACAGCTCCAGCTGACGATACAGAGGCACTGCCAGACTGACCGTTGCCGGGGTCAGGAAAATGCTGATATACTGCGCGCCGTTTGCATAGGTCTCATAATCTATATGGAACAATAACAATACTGCCACGATCAGGATTACGGAGATCAGTAAGGGATTGGCAATGGCTTTTCCGGTCTTCTGTTTGATCCACAGACCGATTTCGTAGGTGACCAGTGTAATGGCAATGCCGAAAAAGATAGACTGGCTCAATATTTCATTCATTTATCTGTCCTCCTTATCATCTGCGGCAGCTTTGGTTCCGACCATCTGCATAGCTGCGGCACCTTTGTTTTTCTGCCCCCGGATAATATGCTGGCATACCCGGCCTGTCACGATCATGATCAGTACCGTGGATACCACCGTGATCACACAGATGGGAAGCAGCATCTCTTTTAAAGCATCCACACTTGCCATGATTCCCACGGTAGCGGGCACGAACATAATGGACATGGCATCCACGAGGAAATCCGCCGCGGTCTCCACCTTTTCCAGCGGGATCAGTTTTGTGATCAGCCCCACCAACATGATCACCAGACCATAAACGCTGGCTGCGATGGGAAGCGGGATCAGGATCTCTAGAAGCTCTGCCAGAAAGGAGATTCCCAGGATAATCGAAAGTTGTTTCACATATTTCATGATATTGTCACCCTACCTGTTTACTTTAGTATTTTATTTCTTCGATGTCGGGGTCAAAAGCCCCCGACTTTGATGCCTACGGATTGCACACAAACAAAAGAAGCTGCGCACTATTTTTTCAGCACGCAACTTCGTATTATACTACTCGATTTTTACTTTCACAATCAGCATTCTCTACCATTTGAGTAGACTTTTTGACCTTGCTTTCGTGAATTTTTCCCTTACATCTGGTGTCTTACCACTGCATATTCGTCATCCAGTCGGAAGTAGGGACATTCCTGCTGGGTTCCGGATAAAAAGCGGTACA